>Ga0209611_10007671_pt1 | contig 17190 bp, 18 predicted proteins | sample S1TSphgellanicum_3_FD_187693 | JGI IMG/M metagenome (GOLD analysis project Ga0209611, IMG submission 187693) | Host-associated microbial communities from peat moss isolated from Minnesota, USA - S1T2_Fc - Sphagnum magellanicum MG (SPAdes) (version 2) | ecosystem: Host-associated > Plants > Peat...
CAACTAAAAACAAAAAAAAAGTTCCGAGCAACAGGGTACAAAGGATTTGTTTTTGGGAAAGAAAGGGGCAAAGTCACCACATATCAAGGGGAAAAAAAAGTCTAAAGGAACCATATTGTGACAACAGGTTCTTAAAAAATAATATTAAATAATTAAATAATTAAATAGTTATAAATAAATAAATATTTATTTATTAAAAAACCCTGACCATGAGACCCTTTATTCCTAAATTAACAAATCAGATAAAAACATTTTCAGCCTGGAAAACTCTTAACAAAACCACAAAGCACCTTGAGAAATTTACTAGTGTAATTTGGAGGGCAACTTATATCCATGAAAATTATTACTAGGAAAAAGAGGAGGGATCTTACACCTATAAGTTCCTTAAAAGTAAGGGGATCTTACACCTATAAGTTCCTTAAAAGTAAGGGGATCTTACACCTACAAGTTCCTTAAGAGTAAGGGGATCTTACACCTATAAGTTCCTGAAGAGTAAGGGGATCTTACACATACAAGTTCATTAAGAATAGTGGATCTTACACCTATAAGTTCCTTAAGAGTAGGGGAATCTTATTACACCTACAAGATCCTTAAGAATAGGGGGATCTTACACCTATAAGTCCCTTAAAGAGTAGTGGGGATCTTACACCTACAATGTATAGGTGTACGATCTCCTACTCTTCAAGACTAGGTGTAAGAATTGTCCTCCTTCTTGTAAGACTTGTGACCTGCTTAGCTCAAAATGTATCCTAGGACCATAGAAAATGCACCGAGCCCAATAGGGTGAGACTTTGTTCCATTAGGAGGTCCTAACATGTTCTCATCACGGCTTGTTGTTCCCAATGTTCCCCACCAGATGTTCCCCACCATTGACTCACTATTCAGTGTTCCCGACCATTGATTCACATCACAAGTGGAACTGGCAGAGCCAAAGTGGGATCCCTTTGAGCAGGTGAACTCTCTGTCCCACCTAAATAAAAGTACCCAATTTTATTTTTTATTTTAAATTTTTATTATTTTATTTTATTTTATTTTATTTTTTCAATTTTGTGATGTTGCTCAAGTGGCCATCACTCAGAAGAGTATTTAGCCAGATTTGGCAATATTCAAAAAAATGAAAAATAGAAAAAGAATCAACACCCTTTCATGTTGTAGGTAGTTTGGCAAATTGTGACCAAAAAAAAAAAAATTTAAATTTTTTTGGGAGACTTTTTCTTTCCCAAAAAACAGAGAATTCATCATAGAATATTCCTTTTTATAAAAAAAAATCTCACAAAATGGAGAAAATTCACCACCCAAAAAATCACTGGAGAATCAGATTGGTCATTTAGCCTTTTTCAAAAATTAATTAATTAATCAATTAATTTAATTTTTTCATTCCTAGGCACAAGCCTATTCCATAGACCCCATATATATTCATGTATATTTTCTACACTAATCTTTGTAACCCTTGTTTGTAGACAGACAAAACAGGGATTTTTAAAAAAAAAACGGACACATAATTATTATGATGGTGCACTAAATCACACAGTTTATTATTATTATTATTATTATTATTATTATAAATATTATGACTGTTATAATTTTAATTAATTCTTTCTAAATGGTATTTAGTAGGCACATACGTAGAACACACCGTAGGTATACCAGAACCTACCACTTGAGTAACCCCTACATACTCCTACTCCTACATACTACTTACTACTTACTACTACTTTTCACCCCCCCCTAGGTAGAAGAAGTAACTTCACTAAACCGACTCAGGACGAAAACTTTTTTACAGGTGCTGCCAGCCGAGGAAATTCAGGGCAGAAGAAAAAAATAAAATAAAATCTACCCACGCAGACCAAAAGGATAAAAAGTACGCACAGTAAATAAACGGCTACAAAAGGGAATCCTAAGTGGGGAATCAGGACACCAAGATCCTTACTTAATAGGCCCCACCCTCGGCCCCCCTCCTACTAGCCTAGGATACCCATACCATAGGACCTTAGATGGCTATTACCTTTGTAGGTCTTAGGCTGTTGCCATAAGCCTAGAGGCTAAGCTTAGAAAAACGGTCTTTAAGCTACGATACACTAGAAGCCCCCCATTTGGGCTGTAGATTTATACCAGAGGTCCTTAGGCAAAAAACAACGTTGACCTTTAGCTACTGAATGACCCTTAGTTTACTCCCACTTGGTTTTTAAGCTATTACTGTAGGCTCTTAGGCTATGCAGAAGACGACCAACAATGAAGGCCTTATGCTGTATCATAGGGCCCTATCTTATACTCGTATAATACGGATTATTGTACTTTGGGAGTGGGAGAGGGGGTTTAAGTATACGAATAGGTGTGCCTTGGAAGAGGGAAGGACCGTATTCTATACGTAGCTTACCCTGGAGTAGGTATGTAAGCTACCGTTGCGCAGAGGAGGAGGTAGAAGAAGCTGGTCGGTAGGTAGGTAGGTAGGTATGTAGGGAGGGAGGGAGGGAGGTAGGTAATAAGTCGGTAGCAAGCAAGCGACACTCGTTGTGTTTCCTGTCCGTTCACGTCGCGTTTTCTGTCGTTTCCTGCCCGGTGGATTTTTTTTTTCTTCTTCCTGCCCGTTTCTGTGTTGGCCTGGGTTGTGCTTGCTGCCTGCCTGCCTGCCTGCCTGCCTGCGGCTTCGGTCTCGGCTGCTGCTGCTGCTTGCTGCCGCTTCGCGTGCTTTTCGCCGCTGCGCTGCTTTGCTGCTTCCTGGCTGTCACGCCGTTGGTTGTCATTGTTCGGTTATCTGATGATTCCCTTCTCTGTGCAACAACAATTTGTGCAGCGACGACGACCAAGACGACGACGAGTTCTTCTCATCTCATTGACCTTGGAAGTTGGGTTGTTGTGATTTTTTGGCCATATTGATCCAGGTCTACTTGAATTTATATCTCTAGGCTTTCCCCTATTAAAGGTGCAAGCTTGTTTGTTTTCTCTCTGTCTCTGTCTCTTGTGTGTGTGTGTGTGTGTGTGTGTGTGTGTGTGTGTCTCTCTCTCTCTCTCTCTCTTTCTCTGGCGAATTACTACCACTACTCGAAATTTCGTAGTAATGTCCACAATTTCTGGGTTAGCTTGTCTGAATACCCACGCCCGTGGCCACCCAAAGACTCTAATTGTGCTCCTCTGAATTGATTGATTCAATTTTTTGTTTGCCTGTTTGTTGCCATGTGGGCGAGGAAGGCTAAGAAGAGAGAGACGCAGAGAGCTTTACTTGGGTGAGTGAGTGAGTTGAGAGAGTTGGTTGGGGGTTTTGATTTAGGGTTTTTTTCTTTTTTTTGGGTTTGGTTTTGGTTTTGGGTCTGTATCTTCTCGTGTTGGCGGGGTGTGGTTGTGGGTAGGTGGGTGGGGGGGGAGGGGAGAAAGGGGTGTGTGGGTTGTGTCATATAGTAATAATATATATGCCTTGGCAGCGTGTGCTCTTGTTGGAGCTTCTTTTGGTGGAGGAGCCATGGGAACGAGGAAGGAAGGCCAACGAGGGAGAGAAGAGGAGGAGATTTTGATGAGTGCTTAATTGCCTGACTTCGTGGAGTTCCTGTAGGTGAGAAGTACAATAATTTCTCCTGCTTTTCTGTTGGCGAGGGGGAAAGAGAGAACGAGAGAGAGAGAGAGAGAGAGAGCGAGGATTGATTGTGTGTGTGTGTATGACGGAGAGAGAGAGAGGGGGGTTGATTTTGTGTGTGGGTGGGTGGGTGTGTGTGCGCGCACATGAGTTTGTGAAGTGGGGGTTAGGGGTGTGGAGGACGACAGGGGATTAAGAGAAAGGGGAGAATTTGGGGCTGTCTGGAGTTGATGAGAGCGCGAAGGGAGGAAGGAAGGAAGGAAGTGGGGTTGGAGTTGTCGTCGTCGTTGTTGTTGTTGTGGGTCGCTCAGGGATTTGGGTATTTGAGTGGTCGTGTTGAGGGAGAATTATGTATAATTCGCAGTCGCAATTGCCGACGCACGTAAGGGCATCGCAAGCGACGCTATTCCATGCCATTCAAGTGGCGGAGCACAACAGCAACAGCAACAACAACAAGAGAAACAACAATAATGGGACCGACGAGGAGGAGGAGGAGGACGACGAGTATGGGGGTGCTGAGGAGCCGGTACCTTCTTCGCCAGAGGAACCCGCCACGGCAAAGGAGGACGAGGAGGCGCCGGCAGCAGCAGCAGCAGCAGCAGTCGCGGGATTAGTGGAAGAAGGTGATAATAATAAGAATGAAGCTCAGGCGATTGTTTCGCAGTCGTCACCCACGCAGTCGTCTTTGAATCAGTCGCTAGAAACGTCGTCAGTGGCGCCGGGAGGCACGAAAACGGTGCACTCGACGTCCATGTCTACTTTGCTGGCGCTCTCGGAGCAGCAGCAACAGCAGCAGCCGGAGCTCAAATTGTCGGGAGGGGAAAATGGGGCCTCAGGAGCTGATGAAGAGGAGCAGAAGACGCAGCGAGAGAGAGAGCATAAAAAGAGGAGCAAGAACTGGACTCGGCCCGAAACTCTGCACCTCATCCGGCTGCGAGCACAGCTGGAGCCCCGGTTTGCCAAGAGTGGTCGCAAGACTGAGCTCTGGGATGAGATTGCAGAGGCCCTGCAGAGGGAGAATATCACGCGGGATGCACAACAGTGCCGTGACAAGTGGGAGAAGCTCACAGCTGGTTACAAGGAGGTCAGGGATGGTATCAAGGACCGTGAGGATAACCCTTTCTATGATGAACTGCACCCTCTTCTCTCTGGGAAATCCATGAAGAGGGAGAGGGAGAGAGATGAGTATGTGCGGAACCGGGATTCTCTAGGAAGAGAGCTCACCAAGGACATGACAATGAGCCATCACGAAATGGGCCGGGAAGTTGCAGGCAGAGAGAAGGACCATAGAGATGGAGGGAGACTAGACAGTTTGAGAGATGAGGATGACAATGAGGAAGAAGCTGATGTGAGACCACTGGGAAGGAAAAAGAAGCGAGGTCAGAAATACATGCCTGTCACTGATGTGGCTGCTGTTCAGAGTGTGCTGGAGACAGTCGTCAGTCGCCAGCAAAAGTTTTTCAGGGACCTTCTTGATTCCATGGAGAGAAAGGAGATGGTGCGGGAGCAGATGCGGCAGGAGAAGGAGGAAAAATGGCGGGCTGAAGAACGGGCACATCGAGGCATCTTCCACAATGCAATGATAATTCTTACACAAAAGCTGGTCGGTGAGAACATCAGTCCCACCATGACAACAGCAGGAGTTGCAGCAGCAGCAACAACAACAACAGCACCAGTTGTGGTTGGCAGCCCAGAAGGGCCACAAGGACCAAAGCGGCGGTCAAAGAACTGGAAGCGGGCAGAGGTACTGCAGTTGATCAAGCTGCGAGGAGAGATGGAGGCTCGATTTGGCAAATCCACACGGCGTGCTGGTCTGTGGGATGAGCTGGCAGAGCTTCTGTTGGTGCAAGGGATTAAACGTGATGGCAAACAATGCCGGGAAAAATGGGACAAGCTTATGGCAGAGTACAAGGATGTGTCAGATGGAAAGCGGGATCAACAAGAGAGTCCTTACTTTGCAGAGCTTACATCCATTCTCGGCCGCTCTGCTGAAGCTGGATAATAACACACCAGCTTTCTCTTGCAGTGGAGTCCCTATATATATGTGTAATTAGCTACAGATGGACAGTCAGCCAGCAAGATAAAGAGTATCAAAAAGCTGAGGGGTTGTGGGTTGTGGGTTATACTTGAGTGTATAAAAGTTGGAAAGTGGAACGGGGAGGGGACCATAACTGTGTGGGATATCAATAACATACAGTGCAAAAGAGAGCTTGAAGCTCATGTGAGAAACACCAAAATTGAGAGCAGGTGCAAAGTGACATCATGGCATTGTACAGGACCTGGAGTGCAGTTTACTAGCTACACATCAGCAGACATCCTCATAGAAACAGGTGGGTACACATGTCCCTTTCCTTCTCTAGTGTGTTCTCCTTTTCTCCAGAGGGTGCACATCCAGGATGAAGGGAATAAGAATGAAAATTGCTGGAGTTCAGTTAGAGTATAATTCTCAGACAGCAGTGTACCTTGCCAGGCAGTTTCTCCACGTTTTACAGTTGTTTTTCTTCATCCCTGCTGCACGTGGCTCCGTATCTGCAATGTTTGAGTGGTCAGGAAAGGATTATAATGACAGGATGGTTTATAACAAGGATGGTTTTCACATGTGATTGTTTCAGGTGCTGCTCAGGAAGGAGCACTGAGAAAAAGGCAAGCCGAAATATACTTTGGGTTAAATAGAGAATTATTGGGTCTCCTAAAGCATCCCTCATTGCTTGGTTAGAGGGTATTGTTGGGAGTTTAAGCGAACAATTCATTACAAAGTAGGAATGTTTAATTAGGAATGCTTAATTAATAATCTGTAATATGGGTAAGATTCACCCTCTAATTATGTGTACTTTTAGACATTTGCCTATTGGCTCAGACCTCATATTTTCAAACACCATTTTGGAGAATATACTTGTGTATTTTCACATGAGGGAATTTAGTCCTTTTGCATGTACCCTCTGTTGCATCATGCATGTCTGTCCTGCATATGTTGGATTTTCTCACTTGCTTTGAACAGGAAGACAGGATTACATATAGAGATGCATTTTCACACTCCCTTTTAACAGGAAGGATTGCATATTAATTCATCTCCAGTTGTGAGATTCCTTTACTGAAATCTCATCAGTCTCAAACAACCAGAAGACATGACATACTAACACCGAGATCTCAAGGTTGAACATCCAATGCAAAAATTGTCATGGACAGAGGGTTATCCAGTGAAGTATAATTGGAAAGAGGTTTGGTTCAAATCATGAGCCACATAGTACCTGAACTTAATGAAGGGACTACTGAGTAAACACTTGTTCACACTCTCCTTTGCCAACTGTCTTCAAACACACAGCAAAAATATGTTATTAGCAGTTCCACAACATGGAAAAATGCTAAACATGTTAGATTATCTATGTTTTTTTGGCACCAAGTGACCTGTACCTAGAGGAACGGAAATGATTGCAGCACATTGTCATGAATGAAAAGAACGATAGAGGAGGCAGCAATTACCGGAGGATATTCTGAATCTCAACCTTTGGCCCAACCCTCATCTTCAGGAAAGTGACACCTGGTTATTCCTGACACTCTTGGGTGCTGGAAAAAGGCACAAACTAGCCAAAAAAATTAGCCTTCTTAAATACAAAGTACAATTTACCACCAACTGTGTCCTGAACTATTGGCACTTGGATCATACACCCTTTCCTGTCACACCCTTAGATTCAATTAAACTCTACCTGCAGACTCTCAGGCATGACCTGTCCACAGGTGCAAGACAATTCCAAAATCACCAGTGTCACCTTCAGCTGCATTCAAATAGTGCATGCTGATCTAAAAAGAATTTGCTAACATGGCAGATTTCTCGACCCTCCACTACAAGGACTCAGATACACTGGCACCAATCTAAGCCCCAGCATTGGCACATCAAATTCTCATCAAACTGAAAAACTCTCCTGCACCCCAATGCAGTGAGAGAAATGCAATTTTGGCATCAATTGTCCCTTCCAGCCTGTGATGCATTTCCAAATTACTGTCTGACAGCACACTACATAGGCCAGAGGCCTTGCTGTAAATGACACTTCAGTGACCCACTTGTGAGATGACAATGGAAGTTGGCAACAAAGATCCAGTTTGCATCTTGCTTCTCTGCTTCCTCAGATGGTTCTCCTCAACACAGATAGCCACTTCCCTGGAAATCAGTCATAACAGAAGCACAAATATCCAAATTCCTATCACAGTCAAGGAATCCAGTGACTGCTGTAGATCTTTTTCAGGTACTGACATAAATGCAGTAATATTTGACACCACTTGAATCCAATGCAGTCAGTGACAATAGAGCACATATATCTGCAGACTGAGTGAAACATTGTCAGCAACTGTTACTCCATGTCTCCAGAGTTACATAGTACACCCTGGGCCTCCTGAGAGTTTCATCAGATCCTATGAAGTCTCTTCTCTTCATAACACAACTTAGGAATATCTATGCTGTGCACACTCACAGCTTAGCCCACTGCCTAGAACTCCTATGCCAGAACCTCATCCAGTTCATTCCAACCTGTCAACCAGCAGTAGTTCATTATCAGAGTCATCCCTTAAGAGCAGCTTAACATTCAGCAGCAATTGAACATATGGGGGCAAATCCTGTTTGCTAATATGCAGGTATGTCTAGCAAAGCCTTAAGTGACCAGGAATGGGCTTTCAGATACAACTGCATAGTGAAACATCAGCAGCCTTGCACTTGCAGGGCTACAACCAAATAACTGTACCTTGCCATAGTCAGCCCAGAGTGATTTGACGATGTGCACAATAATGGAGAGAGGACAGATGTCATTGTGAGGAACCCCTGGAATTTCACATACATTGGTGCAAGGTGGTCTAAACCCAGGAGCTCCATGCCAGACACTGCTACAAACAGGTGGCCATCAAGGTCCAAATTGTATGCCTTGCTAAGGGTGCCTCACAATCCACACTGCTTCAGCACTTCAAAATCTTTATGATGCAGCTCCCTTCCATTGACCACAACTCCAGTCTTGCCATTTGAACAGTACCTTGCTAGTGGGTAGTTGAAGACTTCAATAAAAGGCTGCAAAAACACCAGAAGCTTGAGGAGTCTAAACAGGGAGAAGAAAGTTAACAGTAAATTACAGTTTTAAAAATACAAATTCAACTCACTTACAGGGATCATTCCAAGGCATGGTCCACCCATCATACCATCAACCTGCTCACATATCATACCTGAAAGTCAAAGGACTTCCACTGTTCAGCAAAAATATAAGCCCCCTGAAACTCCACATGTGGTCTGACAAAGAGTGGCACCCAAAAGTATATTCATGAGTACTGAGAACTCTTCTCCATACTTATGATCTAATTCAACATGAACAGCATTGCAAGATGACCTGATCATATGGTCAGAGAGATTTGTCAGATTTCAGATGTGACAAAATATCAGCAAATAGAAAATAGAGGAAACCTAGCCCTAGAACATATCTTTCATAAGAAACAAGAAATCTCCATTCTCATGATGAAGAAAAAACCCATAGCAAGGTTAAAACTTCTTCAAGAAGCCACAGAAAGATCCAAACTAGGAAAGACAAAAACAAACAATAAACAGAAAAACAAAAAACAGTGGTATGAATAAAAGTGCCAGTCTCACACTTGTTCAGGGACCATCAACAGTAGTATGTATGATAGTGACATAACTACCACAACTTCCCCACTGACTTCATCCACTCCCTACAGTGGGTAAAGGCCAGTGAAAGACACCAACCTGCAAACCGAGTTTCTGCTGCAAATCCGGAAGCTACAGGAAGACTCAGCCATACTACTGGCTAGCAACAGACTGCAACACAAGGACAAGACACAAAACAGACCAACAGAAATGGAAAAGCAGAACTTTAAAGGAAAGGACAGCAGGGGACAAACAAAGAACAAGTGAGCTTACAAGAAGCTCCCCACTTACAAGACTCTCAACAAAATCATTCTGAAAACTCCAAAAGCTGAAATTCCAAAGAGGAATTTTTCTTTATTAAGCAACCCTCTGGTTCTCTTTAGAAGAATTTTCAAAGGGTAGCCTTTAACCTTCAGAAGGACAATAAGGCTCACCATCTGAAAGACTAAAAACTTCTTACAACTACAAAGCCTCAAGAGCCTGTAAAATTGACCCCCAGCTTCACAGTAATTGAGATATTGGAATGAGCATGAGGTATTCTAATCATTTCAATACCTGCGTACTCTGGTTGAGAGCGTTTGTCAAAAATGTCACAGGATAAACCTTGAGAACTTTGTCTCACAGCAAGATCCAAGAAATTACAAGAGAAGCCTTTAGACGTACAATTCAACTCACAAGATGTTTTGGGTGTATGCCGCTGCCAAAAGAGCCTTGGTTTAAGTACATGAAATTCTCGAAGTCTGGAAAATCAGGAACAAAAAGATCATCCACAAACCTATGAACCATGGACAATCTATGAAGCACAACAGGACATTTGTTACTCTTCAAAAGACGATTGATGCAATCAAACTCATAGGTAAAGAGATAGAAATTTGCCAAATAGACTGCACAATTAGTACCCATGGGGATACCAATGCATTGTCTCTAAGCACAATAACCAAAAAACATGAACAAATTGTCTAACAAGAAATCCAACCAAGAGATCAAATCTGAAGCCTCCCCAACTTTAAAGCTATGAAGATTTTCAAACAAATTGATCTCTGCTTTATTTTTCAGCCACAAAAACCTAAAGTTCAAAGCTGTTTTTTGAACCATCAAAAACTTAAAACAATGAAGCTTAAACAGAGATCCACAAACCTAGCCCTAGAAGAACAGAGAAAGAAATAAAACCCAAACTAAAGAGTGCTTTCAACAACAGCAACAATAACACACATCTTCAGAGACCTTCAACACCAACAATATCTTTGAAATTGCAGAGAAACCTCCACAGCAACAATTTGAAGATAACATGACAATAAGTGCAGTCATACCTCATGAGAGTTGGTCACAAATTGTTAGACCATCACCTTTTTCACAAACAGCAGAGATGAGCTGCCATGACTACCCACAGATCAGCTCCCAATGGTGGGTGTACATAAGTATATAATAGTTCGCTCAAGATTTCAGTATACAAAATCTGAGTCCTGAGTTTCTGTCACATTTCCAGAAGCAACAGGAAAGCTCAGTAGTCATGATATTGGCTAGCACTCACGAGACTTAGCTATTAAAAAACATGAATTATTTCCTTGTTCAAGCTGCAAGAAGTTTGTGAGGGTGTACAGCCAAGCCTCTAAGGCATAGAGAGGCCTACATAGAGGATAGTGGTTGGGATCTCTTGCACACTGAACATATCCTTCAAGCACACCACTGGTGACTACTTGGATGCAGAACACCTTCTAAAGCTGCTGGAACACACATATCTATGAGACACCAACATTTGTCGTCTTGATCAGAAACCATGACAGCCCCATTGACTTCATCAGGTCCCACCATAGCAAGTCTGCCATAGTCCATATGCAACTTAACCTCAATTCTCAAACCTAAACATGACTTCTGATTTTATTGGCAGCAAAGATGCTGCAAGATGATGCAGCAGCAAAAGGAAATGAGCTCATACCAGTAAGGACTTGCATGGATTGGTCCAGCAAGATCCTCAAGCTTCATCACCACTGCATCAGGCACAGCATGACCATTGATAATCACTATGTGATGCAATTGACTAACGCTCATGGATTTTGTTAGATCCTTCATACTTCTTTTCAGAAATCCCCTGAGACCCTTGAACTCTTCCTGCCCTCCATGATTGAACTCTGGAGTTTCAAATTGATTGACAGCTAGAGGGGCCACTGTTGACACAATTTGGGGGGGTCCTCTCGTTGCCTTCAGAATCACTGCTTGATTCCAGATATTTTTAGACCCTGCAAAGGGTGACTATCTTGGTTGTTGCCAAACCTATCTGTAACTAGAGAGTAAGAATCATGATCCATACTAGATGATGGCAGTGTATGAGGCACATGGGTTGGTAGCACCATCAAGAGTACCACCAGGACTGACTCAACTTTTCAGGGTAACCTCAGGTGGGCCCAGGTCCCCTGATGATCTTGGGGTTGACTGCTGAGATATTGCAGGAGCTGTAATCATATGTGAGAGCTTGAATCTGTATGGATCCTGTAGTTGTTGCCTTCAAGAAAGTGGATGGGTACACACTGAATGTGTCCACAAAACTTCTCTATTGGAAAGACCCGGCTAATTAACCAATTTTGTACCTGGGTCTCTCCAACTCCCACATAAGCCATCTGAGACATTAGGGCTGAATTGACAAGACATCAGAGGTGACATGCTCTTTCTTCCAGCTGGTGAATGTTCAGGTGATGAATGTGAAGGATGTAACTGGAAACAAGAAATCTTCCAGCATGCACCACACCTCAGTTTCTGGTATCCTGTATCACTCTTAAGCAAGTTTTGTGGAACTTGTAGATGCAAATTGCAGTGTTGACACACAATGTGAAGTTGTTCATTAGGTTCTGGTGGTGTAGTGTTGATCCTTAGTCTTCTGTGGTAGATGGCTTCACCCCTAACAGGTGCACTGTGCATTTCATTGCCTGGTTGAGATCCTTCAGTTGACCAAGTATGTGATGACTCAGGCAATCTCAGATTTGAAGGGTATGTTGAGTCTTGTCCTTTGAAGAAGAGGCCTACATTGATGTACTTGCACTGAATTTGCAAAAGGGTTTCAGGTGATGATTTAAGAGAGTCATGTACCAGAGGATGCAAATCTGAGATTGGATTTCCATGTGACACATGCCAGTCATTGATATCTTCACAATGGGAAGAATCAAGCTGACCAGGTCGTGACCTTGAGCTTCTCTCCAAAATGAAAGTCTTGCTTTGCATCACCCTCACCCAATTTTGAGGAGTACTTGTTCCTCTCACGATCCAACACATCCTGGCCACCATCCATGCTGGCTTGAAGGCTCTCTGCAACAGCTTGAAAAGCAGAAGTTGACTGAGACAAATGCTCTGTAAGATCAGGATTTAAATGAAGTTGCATCATAAAACTGAACCTCACGTTTGTTGTGGCAATTTGGGTGGCAGAGGGAGCACAGATACTGTTGTATGGGGGGCCTCAACATATGCTTCAACAGATGAGCCAAGTTTTTCGGGCATGGGAAACTGATAACCTCATTTGTAGGAGCTTGTGCCTGCAATTCAACATCAGGGGACTGCTCTTGGAAAGAGCTATGCTTGCCCACTCTCAGCTCTTCTGAATTAAATTGCCTCAATGTTGGAATTTGCTGGTGTAAGGTATACCTCAAGGAAGTCTTGTACACTCTGAAATTCTTTGTTGCCATCTCCTCAGAATGCAATCCTCCTTCAATGGGTGACTTCCGTTGTCTAGTGTGGCTCAATAGTATCTGATCTTCAGAAAAAAACTTGGCATTCATATCCAAAACCTCTTCTTCTGGATGTACCTGTCTGCAACTGTTTGTTAGTTTCAAATGTCCAGCACAAGCAATGTGTGGAGCTTCTCCAGAAGAGATCTTATGGGTCTTCTCCACCTGTGGCCTCAGTAGCCATTGCACAGGTTCTTAATGAAGTCCATTGACAAAGTTACCCTTGACCTCAAACTCATCACTTCTGCAATGAAAAAACTGCTCCCCACCCTAAGGCTTGTGCAACAAACTGCTTTCCCACACAGCATTTTGTTTCTCACATCTTTCAGAAAGGGAGGAAGCTTCCAACATCCCAGCTGAAAACTTCCTAGGAGGTGACCAAGGCAAAGAACTCTCACCAAAATGCTCATCCTACAAGTCTTTGAGAAGTCTCTTGTGATGATGAGTCAGAGGTGGATAACTTATACCAGTCATCAGTAGTAGTCAAAGCTTTGTTTATTCTGCCAACATCTACTATGTGCTTCACTGTTGCTTCATCATGCTCTCGGATCCCTTCTGGCAATAAAGGACTCTTGTGGTTCTTGCATCCTCTGAGAGACACATTCTCCTTAGCTAAAGAAGAGTTGGGGACTGTACAGTGAATGCATCTGAATTGATTTTAGTGACAGGACACTAAAGGATCTTTTCACGACACTTCTTCATTGCTGCTGATAATGGCAAAAGGGGAGAGAAAAACCATTGACACTACTAGGGGAGAGAAAGAATGGCAAACCTTGCAGAGTGGCTGAGCATCTTCAACATCTGTACAACAGGGTTTCAGATGCACGTTCTTGTAACAGTGAGTGACATTTAGGGCATCGCACGATCCTGTAGCCATTGTTGTCCATTGCAAGTGGAACGATGTTGGAAACTCTGGATCATCCCAGTCATCCAGAGTAATGTGCTGAACAACAACTCTAACCGCAGCCAGCACAATGTCCAGGATCCTTGCAAGCGCTAAACCCTCCAGCAGCTTGCCACACCTTTCTTATCCTGCGATCCTACACATCCTCCTTGGAGACTGAGCTGAGCTTCAGTTCCAATACGGAATCAGCACAATAACAATTTCCATTTAGGCTGCTGAGATCTGAGCAGCAGCTTTCCATTAAGTTTTTTCAACTAGCTGTGCTCACAGTCCTCTCACAGATCTACCGGTCAAGCATTGTTCAATTGCAGGAGGAGCTGGGAGAGCAGTTAGTCAAACTGTGACTCGCCATACAGTGAGTGACATCTGTCTCTCTTTTTTTCCATGAGAACATGTGCTCCCAAAGTTCCTAACATGGATTGATTAATTACATATTTTCAACGCACTAGCAACTCTCCAATAGAAAGCGATTGTCCTTGCAGCAAGAAACAAGGCCCTATGTCAGTAGTGCCTTTCCATTAGGCTATGTGTGAGGCGCTGTGTAACTGTGATTACAGTAGCCTAATGGAAAGAGACCCTAAATCACGAAGCGTAAAGCATTCGATATTGCATACGCTCGTCTCAAACACACAGATCTGATACCTTCAACCGACAGCGGCAACAAGAAACGTATTCTATTCAGACATCCACCTGCCTTTACTGCACTACTGTGGCGATCAAACTGCAGAACACTAACAGCCTATCCTACTTCATTATCCTCTTAAACAAATACTCCACCGGCAGCCTCCGTCAATCACAAAACCAAAGATCAATGCAACAAGAAACACACACACATCTAGAGGAACTTTACTTTCTGGATCCGGTTTCCTGAGACCTTCATTGCCTGCTTCGTATGCGGCGATTTCCTCATCAACCCCGGGAACTATTGATTCGCCTTTCTCCCTTCCCTCCTTTTCTCTCGCCTCGAATCCTGAATTGTGGACCAAATCGGCACCAAAAACTCTCATTCGCATCCTCAAAAGTACCATCAATAGCAGACCAAAAAGATGTTGCAAAAAAAAACGATTTCAAGTCGAGACGAATTTAGCCGCAGATATTCGAATGAAGAGCTTTACACAATTGGAGACAAGACAGTCAGTCAAGACAGTCAGTTGTCGATTCTCCTTCCTCCTTGTCTATCTATCGCCTTAAAATCCTCAATTGTGGACCAAATTGACACCAAAAACGCTCATTCTAATCCTCAAACGCAGCATTTTACTAGCAGAAGAAAAAGATGATATCCCCCACACACACAAACAAACACGATTTTGGAAGACGAGACAATTTTTTGCCGCAGAGATTTGAACGAAGAGCTTCGCCAGAAGAACAACGCACCACCACCACCAGCACGACAACAAGAACAAAAATGAATGAATAGATGGATGGATGGATGAATTGTTGAAGGAATGAAGGAACGAACCATCCAATAAATGGATGGATAATGGAAAGGAATGAACCATCCAACAAGTGGATGAACCATTGAAAATACTTTTACATCGTATGCCATGATAATAATACCTTGACAGATTGGGCACACGAATGCCCAAATAATTAATTTTAACTTCAATTTCCTGATTTGGATTTTTTAAATTCTAAAAATTTCAACAATAAAGAATAAACCCAAATAATTAATTTAACTTCAATATCCTGATTTGGTTTCTTAATTCTAAAAAAAAATCAACAATAAAGAATAAGCCAAATAATTAATTTTAACTTCAATATCCTGATTTGGTTTCTTAATTCTAAAAAATTTCAACAATAAAGAATAAACCCAAATAATTAATTTAACTTCAATTTCCTAAATTTGATTTCTTAATTCTAGAAATTTCGACAATAAAGAATAAACCCAAATAATTCATTTAACTTCAATTTCCTGCTTTGGTTTCGTAATTCTAAAAATTTCAACAACAAAGAATAAACTTATTGTGTATGAAATTGTTTGTTTCAGACGATTTGAATGGTTTAGTGATTAGGTGGACCTTCAGTTGGTATCCTCCCTTCAAGTCAACCAGAGATCAAACTTTAATAACTCAAGCAACTTTTTTTCAAATTTTCAACAAATTAAAAAATAAATTTATAAAAATTTCAACAGTCAAAAAAAATCAAAAAATATTCAACAGATTAGCAAAATAGACTTTGTAAAATTTCACAAAAAAAATTTCTTAAAAAAAAATTTAATTCATGCTGAAGCTACCAAGGTTACTACAACTTCAGTACCAATGTTCTCATTCAAAGCTCTTACATAAGTTTGAGCTTGTCAATTGTAGCATGTACCCAACTGCGGGAAAGTCTAGTTCCTAAAACCTTAATATCAAAATGTGAGATTTGGTTCTGAAGTATTTAAGAATAACCAGAAGCTGAAGTTTTCTCTATGAATTCAGAGAATGGCACAACACTGGTACAATCTGAAAGGCAATCACCGATATGTTGAGGTACTTACCTATAGATTGCTATAGCACAAGCGCAAATGGCAACCCCGCCATCCATCAGTCAGTCAGTCAGTCCATCAGTCAGAGAGGAAATCATGCTATTCCAAAGAGATCAACAAAGGGGCATGGATCGATCGCAAATGACAATAGCAAGAGAAACAAGAAGAAACACCCACCACCCACCAGCTGAGATGGAAGAAGAAGCACTACAAATATTGAAGAACAGAAAAAAACAAATTCCAGTTGTTCAAATAGGCACCACCCACCATCTGGGGACAGTCACCAGTACAAGGAAAAGAAAAGAAAACTTGATGGTTCTGATGGAACCCGATATTGATCTGGATTCTGTCTCTTTGAGTCCACTTTGATGGACAAACAAAAGTCTGGACAAACAAAAGTCTCACTGAAGAAGAAGGGAAGAAGGAAGGTTTAGTTCCTCCTCTGATGGACTGTGTGTACTCACTCACCTAACACATAACACAATCTTTTGGAGTAGCCCATTTCTGCTACTGCAAAATTAATGATGATGATGATGATGATGATGAAAAAAACCAAAGACAAGAAGCTGCTTCCTGCTCCCAAGTTTTTCCTGACATTTAACAGGGCAAGAGAACTGCAACAGCACCAATGGAAACAGATCCACTTTCTTACCACAAAAAAAAAAGGCAGCAGTAGTAGTAGTATGCACCTACCTTCTTTGTGGAGAGAGCTTGGCTACAATAGGGGCAAAAAAACCCTTCTGCCAAGACTGTACACTTGAGACTAGACTAAAATGACCCTCCCTGTTCTATGACACTCTCTAGTTATGCTTGCTGCAAATTTGTGTATTTGCTAAGAGAAAAAGCTCAAGAGCGCAAATACCCATCTCCTGTGTGTACCTTGTGCCTCCCCCCCCCCCCCCC
>Ga0209611_10007672_pt1 | contig 17189 bp, 16 predicted proteins | sample S1TSphgellanicum_3_FD_187693 | JGI IMG/M metagenome (GOLD analysis project Ga0209611, IMG submission 187693) | Host-associated microbial communities from peat moss isolated from Minnesota, USA - S1T2_Fc - Sphagnum magellanicum MG (SPAdes) (version 2) | ecosystem: Host-associated > Plants > Peat...
TAATACTAGTTACCAAAAAAAATATGAGAATGCAAACCTAATATACATGTGTAGATATTATGAAAAAAAAGTTGCAACTTGTTTGAACATAGCCAAACTATGTTCAAAACACATTGAAAAAATTTACATATGTCACAACAAAACTAGAAAGCACCTAGCACCAACTTGCAAAAGTCAAAACACAAGAAACAACTACAACCAAAATAAATAAATTGCTACTACAACTTTTAGCAATTATGTGTTCGTTCCAATGTTGACCTTGTCATTATAATATGTAATAACAATTTGGAAAGGGAAAGTGTCCTTTGCAAAAACATCTTGAACAAACATGTACATATCAATGTTTAAATGTTTTTTTGCCAACCAATTCCAAAGCTTGAACTTCATAAAAGTCAATGTGGAAAAAGGTTCTCTCTTTTTCAACACTACTAATGATTTGGACAATAAACTTGAGTTTTCATGGTCAACTTGAAGAAAAATGTTTGTAAATTCAAAATATCCACTAAAAATGGTACATAAACCCATGAATCAAATGCACCAAGTTTTTTCAATGTATAATAATGTCATTTGATAAAACTTAAATGAATTGCAAAAGTGAATTCACAATTTAATTGTAACTAATATTGTTGATAAAATTACCCCAAAAATATCCCTTAGCTCATGGTTTAAAAATTTGCACTCCAACTCAATGACCAACAAATCACATGCAACAATGCATTGAGCCTTCATAACTAAGGTAATTATTTTAAAGCCTCACAAATAATTCAAAAAAGGATGCTAGTTAAAGGATCAATAGAATGAAACATGTAGGATTGTCGAATAATCTAAAAAAGCCAAATGTGTTGGGCCATCATTCAAGTGTGTTACCCAATTTTTCACAATCTTGCAAGATATGTTGCGACCACATCAATGAACTTAAAAAAGTTTGTAGCCTGGAAGGAGGTGTTTGAATCTCCATACATTTTGTATGGGCCTACTTGGTAAATTTTAACAACAACAATGTAATCACAAACAAACACATTTTTGGCATGCACAAACTTCATCAAAGCATTAACAAATTCTAGCATGGGGAAAATACATCATGTAAATCTTATGATTGTATCAATGCCAATTAAATTTAACAAATTAGCCTTAGTTGACTCCATTGAACTATAATCAATTGTCATATTAGTAATTAACATCTTTTACTTTTCCCAAACATGCTTCAAGGTTGAAGCATGTTGATCCATCTTGTTTTCACATTTTGAAAAACCTTTAGTCGTTCAATTTTTATAATTTTAACAAGCTTGGTGAATTCAAGATGGTGTTTTTGGGAGCTAGAAAAATATTCATATAATGCTTGAAGGAAATCCTTTAATTTTTGATGTAACACTTTGATTTTACTAGACCCATTGAACTTGAAAGAATCATAAGAAACATTTGAATAAATATTTTCATAATTTTTTTAATGAATACATTTGTTAGGTTCCATAGATTTTGAAATTTCAATAATATCAATAATATTGTGTATTTGATGTTCCTAATCATTGCATTTAGAAACAATTTTAGGAATGTAAAATTGGTTCCTTTCCTTGAACTTTTTGGTTAGGAATATAAATTTTTAAAAATGATTCGAAAATTTTCTTGGGAATTTTTTTCCTAAGGTAATTTTGAAGTTATTATATTTTAAATTTTTATTAGGAAATTAATTGAATAAATATAATTTAGCTATGAGTTTCCAAAGTTTAAAAATGTGATTTTTGCAAGGGCCATCACAATTAAAAATACATTTTTAAAACAAATTTCATTTTTTTGTTCCAAAATAAATTTCAAGCCATATATTAGTGCATGCAATGGATAAACATGAGGAAAAAAACTTATGGTTATGAAAACATTTAAAGGAAAGAGCCAAGGAAAACAATTTGACCACTTTCGGTTCCTTAGCCATTCTTCGAAGTCATTTTTTAATGGTGTCACCCAACAATGGGTTGGTCCAAACAAGTTTTTTTTCTTTATATCACAATATTTATAACTATTTATTGCATTACAAAATCTTTGCCCCTTGACACATATAATTGTTCATTGAGTACATGTTAATTTGTTTTCAAAAAATAATATTGTTTTGTTACTAGCACACCAAGAATTGTAGCAATTGCCCCTTTTCGGCCATCATGTTTGCACAAAAAAATTAGTTTTGGTACCAAAAGTTTATTGTGCCATTCAATCTTGTGGTAGATTTTGCATTTCATTTAATGCACCCTCCTATTAGCACCCACCATTAATTTTTCCCATGGTAATTTTGTAGTCTATGCATTTTGGAAATGACAATTCATTTCATATAATTTCCTTGATTTGTTGTTGTTTTTAAATTTAGTTCATGCTTGGACTAGATCAACAATGACACAATCAACATCAAATTTAGGACTTTGGTTGGGGTTAATATTGGGGTAAGCACATGAGTTGGGATATGAATATTAAAAAAAATTGTGTTTGAAGTTTTTTAGTAGATCTAATGGTGATATGGTGAGGGTAGGTGACAAACATAATGTGTTTAGATTTAATAGTAAAGATTATACAATTGAAAAAAAAAATCACAAATTGCCAACAACCATAATCATTGACATTTCACCACTGTTAATGAAAGAAAATCATAATTTGTTGGATTGAAACTTGGGATGCACAAATAAAAAATCGATGACGATCGCAAAATGTATTAAATGAACACAAGTCAAAAAATTCAAACAAGAGGTAAGTTTTGTGTGTTTACTTTACACACAATAACTATAGTCATTTAAACCTTAATTACAAGAGTTGTGACTCCAAAATTGAGGATCTTAGTGAGCTAAAACTTTGTTTCAATTCCATGTTCCAAACTCCAAAACTCACTTTCTAAAGTGGGTGGCATTGTGGTGGCCCTCTAAAATCCAAAGATGTTGCAATTTTTTGTACAAAACAAACACACAATCCAGATACGTTGCAGTTATCAAGGTCCAAATTGAGTATTAAATCAAGACTTCAACTTGAAATATCATAATCAAGGTTAGTTTTCCAAAACAAAATCCCATTCCTTTAATCAAGTCGCAATTATTTGAAAATGGGATTTTCATTAATATTGAAACAACTAATCCCAAAATGTTATTGTAGCTTACAAGTTACACAATGTTTTAATGTTCAACAATAATTGAAGTTCAATTATAAAAATTAATCACATCTTTCTTATGCAACAACTTATAAAGACTCAAAACTGAAAAAGTTAGAAACTTGGAAGGTTGGAACACAGCTTGGATTTCGAGGACCTTAGATGGTGATGACTTATGAAAGGACATAGAGAGAGGTGACAAAAGGGATGTAGAGATCACTGAAATTGATGACAACATCCTCTTAATTGATATTGAGAATCTGATCAAAAAGAAAGATTGAGATTGGCCAAAGAAGCAAATCCTAAACCTTGAGGTGGAACAATGTGAGATTTCCGATTTGAATCTAGACCCTTGTGATGACAACATATGTGAGCTTTTGAGAGCCTAATTGTATGAAACCCTAACTGTTAAACTCATAATCAAATGAATTATGTACAAAATCCTTTTTTTCCAAGCTTTTAAGTAGAAGCTCAGGTTTTAGGTTAAGGAATTAGCTTAAAATTTGCTAGTAAAAGAAACGCTCCTTCAGATTAGCATCCATTCTTCCACTTACAAAGCAAGCCTACATTAGGCTAATAATACCCCTGGTCAAATGGTTTGTCTATGGTTGAATGTGAAATAATTTAATATAAAAGTCAACCAAAAAAAAACTACTACCCATAATGTTAAAATGCAAATTTGTCATAAGAATTATTATTTGTTATTGTGAAGATCAAATGTTAGTTGACATTGTTATATTTAGTGCGCTGACTTAACAATTAAGTAGTGCTAACTAGGATGATGGATACCATCTCAACTTTTCTATTACCTAAACATTATACATGTGAGAGTGTAAGTCAATTTCTTTTGTTTGTTTATGATATAACACCAAGTTACACCATTCAGATAACACAAGGTGTGATTGATTGCTCTTTTAAAAAAAGGGTTTGGAACAGATCTCACAAAGACAAACCATACAAGTACTTTGCACATCACAAAAAATTAAGATCATTTTCAAACCATGCAAGTAACTTTGAATCACTTCCATTTCCATAAGAATGAATCATAGTTCACAACTCTTTATATTAAGATAGGTTTGTGTTTGTTTGTTTGGATGTGATCATCCTGGGACCCTCCCTAAGTGAGGGCCTTTTGCTTCACTTTTGGTATTGCTTGAAGGTTTTTGATGGGGAGGGGGGGGGTAGTGTGCATGTTTATCCTTTCACAATTTTCAAGTCAAATCGAGCAAAAGTTATTGAATTTAAAATGAGTTTTACCTTTATAATAATAATAATAATAATAAATGATGAATTAAAAAAGGTTGCTTAAGAAGTTTGAAGTTAAGTCCACTTTGATTGGAATAGTATTGGGAGGTGTGACCATACAAGAGGTTTTTTTCACCATGTGATGAAAATTTGACAAAAAAGAAACGGAGCCAAAACACTTGACGTCGTCCCATGGGACTCATTTGCCATCTTGCAACTGGTTGTCTTCAGTTCATTCTTAGGCATCATTGTTTTTTAGGGTGAACTTTTGCACCTATGACAATAAAAAAAATTAAAAAATTGGAAGAATTAAAAAATTTGGTTTAAATTTTTAAAAATGCAATTTTTTTTGAAAAATTCATGAACTTTAGAAACCCAAAAATTGGGGGAAAAAAAAACCCCAGCTCCTAACTATGTTTTACTTACATTTTAAAGATGGGTTGCCCAAAAAGCAAAAACAAAATTAGTAGGTACTTAGTTGCATGATATCTTTCCCTTTTTATTCTTTTCACCCTTCGGGCTATTTGCTTCGAATGGGGTTCAAAGGCCTTGCACTAATTTGCTCTTCTGAAGGGAAATGATGTGCACACTTCATTTCACAATAGGTACCGTTCCCAAACATGAACAACAAGCAAAGTAAAGAAGGGTACTAGGGAGTAAATTAAGTTGTTTGTCAAAAAATTTGAATTCATGCTGAAGTTTAATGAATCCCATGCAATTTCTTTTTATTTTTTATGTTCATGATTAAAAATTGGCTAATTTTCCAACAAATTAGCAAAAATAGTAAAATTAAAACCCAATTTATTTTTTCCAAAAGCTTCCCCATTCTTTTTTTGGTAAAAAATGCGACCAAAGTTGTCGGGGAAAAAAAATGATGTACAAAAATAACATAATTTCAGAATTTTTTTGGGGAAAAATCTCAAGTGTTGGAAAAGTTTAATGAATCCTACAAAAAGATGGATTGTGCTTCAAGAGAAATGCAAAAACCATGTGCATAAAATCAAATGGGCAATGTGAAAAATAAAATTGGACCCATCATAAGGTCTAAATCGAGGTTTTTTCGGCTTTTTTTTCAATTCTGTGATGCAGCCACACTGGCAATAATTCATAAGAAGATTTAGCCAAATTTGGCTATAGATTAGCTATGAGAGTAAAACAAATATTAAGAATTCTTTAATATTTGGGCTACTTGTTGGAATCTCTTTGTAGAAATCTGGTTAATTAGGGTCAATTTTTTCACAAAAGTTCTTTGCATATATATAAGTGTTTTATCTTCCTTATTTTTTTCAATTTTTTTATGTTGCATCTGAGCGAGCATCCCAAGAGAGATTTAGCAATAAATGATCACAAGTTGTTAGAACACGTCTAAGCAATAAAAGAACTGCTAAAAATTGCTATGAGACAAAAAATCTGAGTGGAAATGTGGACAAAAAATTCAAAAACATTGTTTTAAAAATTTGGCGAAACGTTTCGCCAAAAAGGAATATATATATAAACACACACACATATATTTGTGTGAAATTTCGCCCAAAAAAACACATTAGCCTACTTTTCCCAGTCCAACTAACAAAATAGTAAGAACAAAAAAGGGTGGCAAAAAGGTTAAAGCCTGGCAGGTGGAAACACCAAAAAGGTGGCCTGTGAGCGTGGATTAACTCAGCCGTTTTGAAAAAGAAAATACACGCAGTCTATATTCTGGCTAAATGTAGCGAATTGGCTAAAACTTATTGCAAGATGGCTAAATAATAGTATGTGCTCTTTTTGGTTTTCTAGTTGCCAAATTTTCTATCTTTTAAAAAAAATATCGTCATATTTCTCTAGTGGGTTCTATCATGTAGCCAAAATTTTTAGAGATTCTTAAAAAAAATTCTCTTTCATATCCTGTGTGTAATCAAAATTTGGCTAAACTGTAATATGGCTAATCGCCAGTTCAGCTACATCACCAATATGAAAAAAAAAGAAAAAAGAAAAAGAAAAAGAAAAAGAACCAAACCAAACCAAACCTTTGTGCATGATTTTTTATTTTTTTTTCAAATTTCAGATGTTGCATCATTGGCGGCTAGAGTCCCAAGAGCCCTATCTAGCATTAAATGGCGACAGGTTTTTAGAAACTGCAGAAACAGTGAAAAAAAAAAACTGCTTACCAAACTAAAAGAAGAGGAGTAAAAATGTGACCAAAAGTTTTTTTTGTAAAAAACCCAAAAACAAAAATTCTTGAAATTTGGCCGTTTTTCCTGTAAAAATGGGAATACTACAACAGAATATTCTATTTAAATTCATACATATTTCTCATTTTGGCGAAAACTCGGACAAGGAAAAAAAAAAACCCCCGTGGGACCTGAATAGGTAGGCTCCATATTTCGCGAATTATTTAATTAAATTAATTATGCAGCTTTTTTTTGGTGAGAAAAAGAAAACATATTATTATTAAAAAAAAGAAAACCCAAAGTGGACCAAATTAAAGAGGGCCCGAATTCACGAACCGGTTCAGAGTCTCAAATTATGCCAGAGCCGTCGTCCACGTCGCGAACGTGGGCGACGGGCGCGCGATCAGCGCGCGCGAGAGAGTGTCCCTGGGTCCCACCACCGGCTCCTGCTCTGCTCTGCTCTCGTCTCGTTTCGTCTCGTCTCGGCTCCTCTCGTCGCTCTCCGCGGGTAGGCGGTCGGTCCCGCCCTGCCGCCGGGGGCTGCTGCACAAGGCACAAGCAAGCAGGACATTAGGTGCACGCCACCTGCTACAGCTCCTCTTCCCTCCTCCTGGTGGAGTGCGCACTTCCGGACAGAGCCAAATAGCACTCGTGATTTGTGCTCCGCACAACGTCGCTGGCTGGTCCCAGCAGCCTTGTGTCGGAGCTTTTTGCAACGCGAATTGCAGTTGTCGCCCGTCCTGGAACGGACAAAAGACGAGGAAAAAAAAATAGAGACGAGACCGAGACAGAGAGAAGAGACGAGACGAGAGACGAGAGTACTTCCCTAGTAAGTCGGGAGTTTCTGTTGTAGTGGGGGAAGAGGTGGGCTTGTGGAGTGTCGGGTGGGGGTTCGGGAGGAGTGATCGTTTTTATTATGGGGACGGGTCGGGGTGGAGTGGGGTTAGGTGGTCAGTCGTCGACGACGAGCATTGCGCCGCAGCAGCAGCAGCAACAGCAGCAGAGGAGTTTGCATTTCGAGGCGCAGCAAACCCCAGTGATGGACGAGTTTCTTGAGGATATGTTTGCTATGCCCTGGGACTACAATGCCGGGCAGGGAGCCATGGTGATGGAGAGGGCGGGAACGGGCGCGGCGATGGCGGGTGTGGAGGCCGCCAGTAACATCAACCACAACAGCAACATCGGCGGTAGTAGTAGTATGGCGGCAGCGGCGCAACAGCAGCAGAAGATGTTCAGCATGCCACTGATCCAACAACAGCCACGGCTCTTGAGCAACAACAACAACGGCAGCGGAGCTCTGAGTGGCGTCGACCAAGCTCAGCTGGTCTCCAGTCAAGCATCTCAGCTGTCCAGCCAGCAGCAGCAGCAAGGTAAGGAGTTTGAAAGCTCCAGAATTCTTGTGATTCTGTTTCCTGCTTCTCGCGGAAGAAGCTCTGTGACCTTGTTCTTCCAGGGTTGTTCCATGTCTTCAGGCTGCAGATGCTGGACAATTGGCTCACTGAGTTTCACAGTGTAGAGGAAGAAAGTAGACCAGGGAGCTTGCCATGGATGTTTGCAATTATGCTTGAAAAACTGGCCATGGCTGCTCTCACTATGTTGGCTGCAAGGAAGGAAGGAAGGAAGGAAGCTATGATCAAGAACAGCAGCATGCACAACAAGCTCAGCAAATTTTTTTTCCTGACCCTAAGAGAGCATGGTGGTGGGATTTCCAGCAGGTAAGGAAATGCGGAGTGAGGTCTGTGGCATGGAGGGAGTTTCTGTGGCAGCACAAGAGCCTGGATCTGGCAGCAGTACAGGTTTGCAGATGAGTAATGCAGCAGGGCTGCAGCAGCAGCAGGGAGGTTCACTCACTGGATCTGCCTCAGTGGGGAGCAGTGGTAGTGAGGACTCAGGTGGGCAACTAGGGCGAGGTGACCATTCTCCCCCTCCTCCCACAGCTCTCACCTGGCAACAACAACAACAATCACCGTATGTAGGGGCTGTGCCTCCTCCCCTGTCCATGTCCCTTGCACAGGCCAAGGTGGAGAATATCCTGGGCCGAGGAGAATTCAACCCTCACAATGCACAAATGCTGGGGAAAAGATTCAGAGAGGATGAAGAAGGACTTTTGCATGAGAATCATTCTGGGATCACTGTAAGACCTGCAGAATTTCATGAACCAGCTTTGCAATCCTGGTTGGTCAAAACTGCCTCAATGCTATTCTGTGCAGATTTTCATGTAATTTATGGTGGGAAGCTAAGAAATGTTGTGGTGCTTCTTTGTGGCAGGGAAGTGGACCTACGTCAGCTCCCTCAGGTCAAGGATTTCCAGGATCGTCACAACAGGGACTGCCAACGGTTGGTGTCAGACCCCGTGTCCGAGCACGGCGTGGTCAAGCCACTGATCCACATAGCATTGCAGAGCGGGTAACCAACCATTTTGTGTGCTTACCATTGCAGTCTGGTTTATTCTGGTGCTTCAATTGGGTTTCAAACAAAGCTGGCTTTTGCAGTAGTACATGTGTCCTCTTGTTGATGCTGATCTCCTACAGACAGCCTCGAGTTCTCATCAATTGTGATTCATGATTGCAGCTTCGGAGAGAGCGTATTGCAGAGCGCATGAAAGCCTTGCAAGAGCTTGTGCCAAACTCCAACAAGGTACTGTACGACTTGCTTGTACATCTCCAGTTGGAGGTCACTCCATTGTGTGTCAGCATGATGTTCAGCTAGACTCTGAGCATCTCAAACTCATATGTTTTAAATCAGTGATGATTCTTATGCTTGATCAAGATCAAAGATCTTTGTAGCTGAACATTTCCAATGTGTCTGTCTTGTAATGCAGACAGACAAAGCTTCAATGCTAGATGAAATCATTGACTATGTCAAGTTTCTACAACTCCAAGTGAAGGTGAACATGGCTCTGCTTGCCAGAAGAACTCTCTTACCATCATTAGTGCATGTTATTTTGTCCCTCCTGTGAGAACCAATCTTACACTAGTTTGATGGATTGGGAGTTGTGTTTGCATATGACATGCTTTGCCCAGTAAGTGTTGCAGAGAAGCTGTGACTGGTGTTTTGGTATCTGAGTTCTGTGAAGAGGCATGATTAATCTTTGTCCTTGTTGGGCAGATCCTCAGCATGAGTCGGCTAGGAGGTGCAGGTGCTGTAGCTTCAACTGCTTCAGATCATCCTGCTGAGGTACTAACTACTTTCTGTCAAGAGTGCAACTGCTATTATGTGGCCATGTGCTTGTGGAATCATGAACTTCATAGCTGGACTAAGGATCTCTCTATGTTGTATATTTGAGCATCTCCTCAGAATGAGGTTCAGTCAACATGGTGTGAACTGTGTATGGTTAGAGATACTATGTACAAATAAATACTGGGTTTGATGTCAACCTGTTGTTTACTGAACTCAAGTCTTTACATGCACTGTACAGGGTTCAAATACTGCAGCAGCAACAATATCACGTAGTTTGGGCACACCTACTCCTGTCCAAGATGGAATTGCATTGACCGAAAGGCAAGTGACACGGATGATGGAGGATGACATGGGGTCAGCCATGCAGTATCTACAAAGCAAGGGATTATGCCTTATGCCCATTGCACTTGCCACTGCAATATCAACTACCAACTCTCGGGGATCACATACAGCTACAGTTGGAGCAGGAGACAGACAGAAGACAACCACTGCCGGTAGCAATGGAGGGCTTGCCACAGATGGACTTGTCAGTGAACACTCATTGAAGGACAACAATAGAGAGGTTGAGTCAACAAATGGAACAACAACTTCTATGGCTATTGCCAAAGCACCTAAAGGTGAAGGGAAGCCCAGTGATGGGCCTTAAGGGTGAACTGGATGCTATCTGCAGCCTTTCTGTATTAGTCAGGTATCCTTCATGACACTGTTGTGATCCTGCAAAATAAAATCTTGGAAGAGTTTTGCAACTTTTGTATGTCCAAGGTGCTTGATGACCTGTTTAATTTTTGTGTGAACAGAGCTTTTGTGCAAAAGTCAAAGTCTATTGATGGACGTTGCAATTGTGTTTGTCTGCAACTGATTTGCAGATACACTTCCAGGATTTTGGTGGTAACCAAAGAGTGAATGGAGGTGGCTAACCAGAACCTCACCACGGTGAAACTTCACCCCTTACCCCCTGTGTTGAGCTTGCTGCTGTACATGTTGCTGTTACATTTGTGCCTCTGTTGGTTTGCAATTCTGGAGTCCATCATCAGGTTATTGAGTGTGATGGTGAGGATGTGCAGGGTGGAGCCAAATGTAAGGAGGGTGCAAGTGTGGCAGTGTTGAAGGAAATGCCAAACATGGGCAGCATCACCACACTCTCCTAGGTGAAGCTTTTTGTGTATAGCAAGCTGGGGTTTTTCATAGAACACTGGACTTGGAACAATTGTCTCCACCTGCCTTTTATGCTGTATGTCTGTTTTTCACTCTCCTATTTTCTGAGGAAAATGTTGATATCTAGGGAACTTATAAAGGGGGACTGAAATGGGGTGTTGTCAGTAGATGTCAAAAATGAGCTTTTGCACAATGCCTTCAATTCAAGACTACAATATGCATATTATATTACAAAGCCATGCAATTGCTGATGATTTGGGGTGTGCTCTGTGGTGCATTTTCAATTTTCCAAGAGCTTTGGCAGTTGTAACTTAGGGAGATTGCTATTCAAAGTGGATGATATATTATGCCTGATATCAATACCTTTGCAAATCTTAGTGGATGGTGGCAAATGTATTGAACTTTGTTGTGTACTCAAGACATCCACATATATGCTATATTCACACACAATCCTTTGTTTTAGGTGCTCAATTTCTGTTCCCATTTGGTACCATATGTTCTATTTTCCAACGAAGAGAAATGATTGATCTAGTTTTTGGCTTAATTTTTCCAGAAGGAATATAAAACAAAACATGGCACGTTTCTCTCAAAATTGATTTTTCATATTATAATACTTACAAATAACATATGGCAAAAGACTTGCAACATGTAAGGTTTTTCTTGAAACCTAACTTTCACATTATAATACTTACAAACAACAAATGGCAAAAGACTTGCCACATGCAACTACCTTTGAATAATTGTGTACATTTGAATGTCTGAGCACTTGATAGAAAAGGCAGCTTGGAAATCTCTAGCTGGAACCAAAAATGAACTGGAAAATGGCATTCACAATAGGTGATGAAACTGCTCACTAGTTGATAGAAAAGGGAATTTGGACATCTAGCTGCAACCAGAAATGAACTGGACAAAGGATTTCACAATAGGTTGAGAGAACGGAGACGGTTTACATGCTCTGCAGCTAGAGTAGGTGGGACATAGTTGCCATGCAAATCTTCCACTATATACTCCTGCACACAGACCAAAATAGCATTAGGTCTTGACAAACTTTACTTAATGTAACCTTACCCTTGCCATTCTGCTATTGCTCAAGATGTGATCACTCCTTTAATGCTCAAGTGTGGTCATTGCTTTTATCACTGGACACATAATGAGAGCAGATGCATGTTAGATGCAGGTTTGCACCTAGGACTTCCACAATGAACTGGAATAGCCTAGTAACATGCACTAGGGAGAAACACTACAATGGCAAGTAAGGTGGGCATGAACCCCAACCGCCAGATCACAGAAAATCTGATGAATGATTACCAAAATCAAGTGTCTCTTATACAAACCTTTGTGAGGATGTGCAATGATTACCAAATTCAAGTGTTTCTTACAAACCTTGGTGAGGATGTGCTTTGTGAGAATGTGGTAATGGTTCTGCCAGATTCGCTGGATTGCCATTGTCACAGCTAGCAGACAATAGAAGAACCCCAAAATAGCAAAAATGATGACAAACATAATCAGGAATACACCAAAAGCTTCCATGGATGCAGGAAAGCAATCCAATCCATAACATGGGAAGCTTCCTCCACACCCATCAGCACATCGACCATGACGTCCTGTTGAACAACAATGAATGAATATCCCAGCTACACCCATTACCACAAAGAACGCAAACACACCTGCAAAAGACATACCATAGAGGTTAGTCCTCTCTCCATCTTGTGCATGACATCACATTCCATCCTTGTGACGATAACCAGCTTTTGGATTCCTTGAACATGTGCTAAAGGTTTTTGGAAAATTGAAGGATATCCATATTAAGTCTTCTTCTTCTGGGTGTTTTCTTTGAGTAAGATCTCTGAACTGGCGGGAGACACCAGTTACCCTGTGCAACAGTCACCTCTCTGATTTGCACATCTGCTACACACTCAGTGAATTTTTTGTAGATCAACAGTAGAAAGATACACCTTCTGTGTGCAACCCACTTCATGTTGTAATCTATGATATGATGGTCTTCCTTCCCAGCATTGTAGTGGTTGCACATATACAATTGCTATTACATTGGACCTAGTGTGCACTCTAGGCTGCAGGGTCTGAGTACATACCAACACAGTAGTAGAAAGGAATAGGATGCTTTTTGATAATTTCACTCCAGGTACCATTGAACAGATCTCTGAGCCACTCATTAAAGAGAAGGTATGCAATCCCCCCTAAAACTGATATTGCCTGCACAAGCAAAACTACATTATCTTACTGATCTTGATACAAAGTGTCAAAAGAATGTGCATTCTATAGCAGAATCAGGAGACACAACTACAAGGTAATCCTCAAACCTGGACACTCGTGAAAATAAACCCAAAACCAGGATAGATGTGGAGGGAGAAAATGAATCCATGGCTGAAGGGACTAAATTGGGTTGCCAAATTTTTCCCAAAACACTCTGACATTATTTGGTTCCCATACTTCAGATGACTTGTGACCCAGTAACTCCAACATAACTGCGAAGAGTACATTGTGGGTAAAGTCTAGCAAGTATTGAGCACTTTAACAGAGAATTATTTGCAATAGCACATAAGCCTAGATGAAAAAGTGTGCTGATTTTGGACATCAGCTACTGAAATTGATAGTAGGTATTGATGGCACTTGCCATGGCAATGCAAACCAAGATATGTATGAGTGGCTTTTACGTACTGTTTGGAGAACAAGAAATACAAGAAAAATGTCCCGTGTCACAAAAAATTTGAACTTGAGTTGCCTCCAAGAGTAATCTTCAGGAAGTTCTGGTCGCAGATGAAATTGTGCTTTACATGTAGTGCAGTGCGAAAATGCAAAACCCTCCTGCATAAAAAAATCAGCCAACCTCCCAAATGTTTTAACAGATTTCTGTCACCACAGATAGGGGATTAATGAAGAAGGTTCATAAACTTTGCTTGACATAATGACAGTTGTCACCCTTTCATACCACCTATTGTCCACTAAACCAGGACAACCACATTGTTAATATACAAAAGGACAAGCCTAAATCCAAATGGCAGCCAACAAGCAAAAGATGTATGAGACTAGTTACCAAATATGCATGAAAGTTTACACAGAGAGAGTTGAGAGTACCAGAAATGTGCATGCATAATGCACTCAGCCATGGCAAGTAATGTGCAGACAGGTGAAAAAATCTGCGAAGTACTACATACATAAAATACCTACCTATTCACCTGATCATCCCCTAACCAAATTGTTCATTTTCCTGGTTACCTACACGCACCTGGGTTTACTGCAAAGAAGAAGCACCAAGCATGCACTGGCACCTACAGATGTCTGAACTCAAAACTAAATGAAAGCCTGCCAGCGGACTAATGGCTTGACAGTGGCCACAAAACAAAAAAATGAGGGAAGAAGACGTCAGAAACAGGTAGAGTCATGCATCAATATAATTTACCTTCACAGAGCGCCAATGGTCAAGGCAATCACGATGCACAAATTGATGAGTACCTTTGCACATGCATGGTGCTATCAATTCATCCCCTGCCACACCACTAAAGATTCCAAATTAGCTCCAGACCCTTAAAAAAAAGAAAGCCCTTGAACCATAGAGGCCAACAAGCAAGAACAATCTCTCTCACTAATCCAAAGAAAGGGGCAGAGAGAAAAAAAAAGACCAGGTCTTTTCTTTTCATATATTCAAGCTGGTGAAAAATCTGGTTTCAGGAAGATTTTAAACTGCAGGCACACCTGGAGTTAGGGATTCAGATTCCAGGCAAATCCGGCAACAGGCAGCCCCTGATCCTTCTTCAAGCTCATCATGATTTCCTTCATCATCAAAGCATCTCCCTTGCTCCTCCTCCACATGCAAAATCTCAGGAGGACTCAAAAGCGGAAGTGTATCAAAGTGCTCATTCTGATCTGCTGTTTTTCTTGTCTTTGCTGTAACCACATCTGAAGTCCTTCCCTTCATCGATCTGCAGAAAAGCCTACCACCTTTGTATCATGGAGGTTCTGCCATTTGCAGGGTTTAGGATAGATTTCCAATCTGTTTTCCAATCCTCACACTCATAACAGATCTGTAGTGGTAGAAAATGCTAAGGTCGGGTAAACGTCGCTGTGTACAAAGATCGAATCTAGTGCCTTCAGGATTGACAGAATGAAGACCATATTTTCTCATGCATTATTGTTTCTGAATACTACTGGCGGGTAAGAAGAACACACCAATTGGCCACCAAAATCTCATTTCTGAACAGAATGCTCTTCTTCTGCTTCTGCCTGAAACTCTCCTTTCTGTGAAAACTTGTCACAAAATGCAACACAAAATTGTATTGTCTGAAAACAAATGCCTAACATATATAGGAAGACGAAGAAACTTTACCTTAAAGCGCGTCTCCCCTCCTTTTCTCGTCTTCCTTCCTCTTGGTTTTGGAGTGTCAAATCTTTCTCAAGCTTTATCCTCTTGGTGACAGAATTGGCTTGGTCAGAGCGAGAACTTCGGGGGAGAGAAGATGAAGAAAAAACGCACACTTACAAGAACGAATTTCCGTGATCTGCAAGAACTGGCGGAAAACATCACAAGGAGCAGGGGAAAGAAGACCTGAGAAATTGAAGCCCCCTGTGGTCATTTCTTTGAGGAATTACGTGAAAAAAAAAACGCTGCGATTTGGAGCGATGAAGTCGGCGTAAGGGAGCTTCTCTGCAGCGGGAGAAAACAGTATTAAGAAAAATGACTGTGGGAGAAAATTGCGCCACACGAAACACACGAGAAAATCTTCCGGTGCACAGTGCACAGGAAGAGCTCCGACAGACAGACAGGGAGCGAGGGGGAGAAGACGACTGTTCCGCACAGAATGACGGGTTTCAATTCCGGCAGGAATCATGTCGCATGGAATCTGACAGGTCTGCTCAGAATGACAGGCTAGTTATTATACTACTGCTATAATCTATATCTAGAATTGTTTAAGCCCAATTGTGGGCATTTAGAAATTGTATAAAGCCATTTTTGGGACAAAGCCACTTTTGGGGGCTTTTTGATGAAGCTACTTTTGGGGAGTTTTTTTAAGCCTCTTTTGGGGGATTTTCAATAAAGCCATTTTTGGGAGTTTACTTAAACCCAAATTGGGGGGCATTTAAAAATTTTATGAAGCCATTTTTGGGGCTTTGTTTGAAGCCCACTCTTTTGGGGTCCAGGGGGGTGGGGCTTTTGATGAGGCCTTTTTCCAGGACTTTGATAAAAGGCCACTTAGGGGGTTTTTTTTGGCATAATCTTTTGTATGGTCTTCAACTTGACAATTCCACATTGGAACCTTTTTCATATTTTCTTTTCATATGATCACCTTTCAACCTTCACATATGGAAATTCAACGATTTTGTTGGCCTTGCCTACCAAGGCAAAGGATATTGTGTTTAGATTCATTATAGAGTATAGTAGCTCAAGGGATTTTGGCCCCTAGGTAATATAGATCTATTTTTATACAAGGATTTTTGAAAGATGATATTTTGGCTTGTGTTGAAACTTGAGATTAGTGATAGAGTTCTAATACCTTAAAGAATTTTTGTTTCTTTTAGAGGAATTTTTGAAGATTATATTTTTGCATGGTGAAATATTTGAGTTTCCATAATTCTTCTTTTGCCTTAAGATACTTTTTAATGTAAATGGCAAGGCCACAGTGTGACACACAACCCTTGTTTTCTCAAACAACACCAACACATTGAATAAAAGGGTAAAATCATGTTCCGGATCTTTTGTTTGAGATTGATAGGATTGAACATGAATTTCTCTGTTGCAATTTATACACAAATTTATGTAATGCTTTCAATAGTTGAAGATTGAATATCATGTTTTTTAATTAATGGAAATGAAAATGAAAAATCAATAGTAAAATTCAATTAAAATTCCAAAAATTGTAAAAAATGAAAACCAAATGAATTAATCTTTGAATTTGGAAGAGAGGAATCTGCAAAATGCTTTAGGGTTTCATAAAAATTCATTCAACAAAGCTGTTGAAAAATAACATTCTATGATATAATTTCCAATTTTAAATGCTTGTGGATACAAAGAGGGTACCCAAAACTCTGACTACAGACGGGTCTCTGGTAGAGCACTTCTATATCAAACCCCCCACCCCCCTCTCCAAAACATATGAGATTGTCATCTTATGTGCGGAAGGAAGGCGGTGAGTTATGGTTTTAGGGTTTCAAGGCTTTGAATTTTGCTCTATTTCTACCTATCAAGGGTTTTCATGGTTACACATCAACCGACCGGTCAATCAAATAGACTATACAAAAGTTTTGCTCTTGCCCGCTCCAACCTTAGGAGGTATGGATTTTGTGCCCGAAGATTAATTGAAGGGACAAAGGCTTGCCGAGCAATGGAC
>Ga0209611_10007674_pt1 | contig 17188 bp, 15 predicted proteins | sample S1TSphgellanicum_3_FD_187693 | JGI IMG/M metagenome (GOLD analysis project Ga0209611, IMG submission 187693) | Host-associated microbial communities from peat moss isolated from Minnesota, USA - S1T2_Fc - Sphagnum magellanicum MG (SPAdes) (version 2) | ecosystem: Host-associated > Plants > Peat...
AAAGCTCTTGGTGAGTCAGATTTAATAAAGTTTATTTCACAATTTTCAGAGGTAAGATGTGGAAGATATTGATTTTTAATGGATTTTATTCCTGGAAATCCAAACAAATTGCAAAATTTGGGTTTGGAAGGAAAATTCAGTTGAGCCCTCAATGTGTTCACACTTGAGCCAACAGCACAGGCAACACTAGTCATCATGAAATTTGATGCATTCCAATTTGTATGGCGTGTGCAGGTGGCTTGTGTGTGAACACAACCTTGATGATAGAGCTCAATTGTGAACAGCACAGGCGACACTAGTCATCATGAAATTTTGATTCCAACATTTGTATGGCCTGTGCAGCTGGCTCATGTGTGAACATGACCTTGATGATAAAGCTCAATTGTGAAAAGATTGTTTTAAATTTTAAATTAATTATATTGACAAAAATCACTCAAAGTTCAATATCTCCCCCCAACTTAGGTCCAAAATTTATGAAATTATCCCTAAAAAATCTCACCCATTGAGGACTTTTCAATAATAACAAGTGTTCACCCCAACTTTCTAAAATCATTTTACTGAATTTCTTTGAAAAAAACTCAATAATTGATAATTCTTGCATTGTAGTTCTTAACATTAGTAAACCACCTCACTGCACCCTTACTCATCAAGGGCTTTCCAATCATACCAAGAGCATGATGAGGGGCACCATGGTTTGGGAGATCTCAATGTGACAAACAAACAAACAACCTTCCTTCACATATAGAAATTTGGTTGTAAGACTTATGCATGTGTGGGATGTTCCCTAACCAAAAATAACACCCTTCTCCTTTGCCCCTGTCAATTCTTGTAAATTACTTAATGTAATTCACCCTCTCCTTAGAAGCCAGGTGTTCAACAAACCTCAAAATGTTAAATTTCAGCTTAGAGACCTGGTTTTAGTTTAAGTATATTATAGAGGCAACATAAAGAAATCTTGGATTATTACATAGTACAGTGTGATCCATATTACCTTACCCTAAGGTCAATTTCATCATTAGATAATCCTCAAAATAGTGAAATGAAAATTTGTGAAAATATGAAGTTGACATGTTGAAAATCATTATAATTACCATAGGCTACACTCTGAATAATTTCACTACTCATATCACAACATTATAGAAGATGATGAAAAAAAAAATTCAAATTTTAAAAATGAATTTATTTTTGGGAAAAAAAATTATTTGTTTTGTCAATGTGGAAATTGACCTTAAGTTATGGTACTATTCATCCAATGTGATTCAATTCATATAGTTGGGGGTGCATTGGACAGTTTAGAATTTTCTTTGGCAACGAGCCTTTGGCCGATCACAATTATTTTTTGAAACTTTGGAGAATTTGACATAAATGAGAGGTTCATAATCCCATTGACTTTTCTTGTGTACAACCTTAATAAAAGCTCCAATACCCTAATAGCAAGGTGGAAAAGTGATATATGGAATGAATCCTAGGTCATAGGATGGTGGCATAAATTGCATTTCCACCTTCAAGAAAGCCCTAAACAAAACACTTTTCCATTTCTTTCATGGTTGGGTTCACTAGAACTGGACCAAAAACATTAATGTTGAAGTGAAAACACATTTAAAGGAGCAATATGTTTTTTGGAGTAGGATCCATAGATGCAAAGTTTCAATGCTCAAAATTTGATGCAACTCAAAAAAAATAAAATCATGTTTAAAGCATTCAAATATCTAGAGTGGACAACCCTTTTTTTTCAAATGTCATTTTTCCTTATTATATGTGCACTATTCTTCTTCAAAACTAAAAAGGATATTAACATTGATTATTAATAAAACAAAAAGAATTGAAATTGGTGAAATTTATTTTTACAACACATTTGAAAACATTTGGTTCAAATATGTTTTTAGCCCTAAAAATTATGAGTTTTGAGGATGTCACTTTTTTTTTTAAAAACTATTTTTATTTGATAAGAAACACACATGTATAATATGCATGATATAAGATCAAGATGCATCCAAAAATTATTTGTATCTAACACATAGTGATAAATTGTGCATGAATTTTTTTAAAATTAAGATTATGGATTGATTCAAGAATGCCACGTGTCACATGCAACCCTCGGAAAAGGACTTTTACCTTGGTGCCCTTGACTCCTTTAACCGTGTTTTCACTTGTTAGGCATATGGAACACCACTATTGGATTCCACCATCAAAAAAGGATGAAAACTACTTTACAAAAGAAATACTTGCTTTAGAAAAATCACAAATAAGTGGCCATGTGTGCTACCCCAAGATTACAACATCAAATGGAATGAGTTATGGAAGAAGAACTAGGCCAAAGAAATGTTAATTCCTTTGGGCCCTATATCACAAAGCCCTAGCTCTAAATGTGTGGAAAACCAAGGTATGTAAAAAAAATTGGAGGTCAACTATCCCACATGTGTGATTTGGCCATTCTAGAAACTTTGATGCACAAATTTTCAATGATGATCTAGGGCCAAGCTAGCCTGGAATACTTGGGTTGTCACCTTACTATTCTAGCTCAAACACATATGATTGCTTCAACATAATATAAAGAAGCTATACATTTTACAATGTCTATTCAACAAGAAACTCCCTAGAGTTACATACATTCTCTTCTATTAAATCTCTTGTGAAAGAGGTGATGGTCTCAAGCATATGAATTGAACCTAATGAAAGGATTTTTCATGATTGAGTTTACTTTGACTATAGGCTATGCCAATTGATCACAAAAGGCATTATTGTAGATGGCAAACTATAAAAGGAAAAAAAATTCTAACATGTGTTTAAAACCCATGTACTTGTTTGTTTTTCCAACGAATTTTTTTATTTGATACTATTAAATTTTTTAAAAAACAAGCCCAATTATATTTGCTTCACATGTATAGGTTTCAAGAGGGAAATGTTGCACAAAACATATGGTACAAAATGAGGTGTTATTGGAAACACACTAAGGAGTACATTGGGAACACATTTGGAAAAAAAATTGTTTTTTTTTTAATCTTATATCTCGGGCCCTTTCCCAAAAGAAAAAAAATGGGTTTATTTGGTACATGTTGCATCCTCATAATTTGAACCTAAAACATCTTTTTCCCCTAACTTCACCAATGATGCCCTAACATTTAATAAGTTTCAATTTTCAAATTTGCAACCACTTTATACCTAGCACTATATTGGTTTTGGCACATGATTTATGTTAATATTTGATCATCATGCTATGAGGGCTCACATGACCCAACACCCACAAACACACCATCTCATATTATGGCCATTTTTGATTTCATAGGATGAACCCCAACCCCCTTCATTTTGGTTTCATCCTTGGGTTTTAGGTAGTCCCACCTACTTACACACAATTGAATATCTACCCATGACACATAAACCTACTTAGCCACTATTCTACTTCCCCTCTTTCCTTCCCTTGCCACATCCTTCTATTTTAGCCCATTTGTTTTTTTTCCTTCCAAACATTTGAACTTTGTTTCCTCCAATTGAAAGAATGTAAACATGAATTCAAACTTGCTAGAAAGTAAAGAGTTTTGCCCCTCTCCTTCCTCTCCTCTCATTCCTTTTTTTTTTCATTTTTCTTGTTTGTCCTATTGCCACAAAAGTTGAACTCCTTGTGTTGGATTTTGTGGTCAAGTCTTCTTCTATAGATGTCATGGGGATTCAAACTAAACCCATTGCATTTTTTCCCTTATTTTCTCGTAGATTTCCCTTGAGCTTTCTTTTTTTTAATCTTTCTTCCCGCTTGCATTAGTAAGCTATTTTTTTGAACTCATCTATCATTTCTTCAAGCTAATCCATCAATGTTTTGAACTAGTTCATCATTATTTTGTGTGCGGTTTATTGTTCCTTATTGGTTTATCATTACTACTTTGAGTTAGTTTGCCAATGCTATTGTTTCAACCTTCAAATTGGCCCAATGCTATTCATAGAGCCCAATTAGTCAATGTTTGTTTGAACCTTATTTGTTACTAATGTTTCAAGCTTGACTCATCACTATTAGTTTGAGCTAAATTTGTTGCCATAATTGCTTCAAGTTTTATCTACAACTTTCGTTACTTTGAACTTGACCTATCATCATTGTTTTGAATTTCATATATCATTATTTCTATGAGCTTTAGTTACCAACTTCTACCCATGCTCATTTGCTCTTTGTTTGTCATTGTTGCTTCAAGTCAACCTATCATTTCAACTTTGTGCTTAGTACTTCCCCTTTTTTGCATTTGTAAAATCCAAGCCTAGGAGTTTGGACTATAAATATTCAGCTTCAAGATGTCATTTTGCAAATAAATGCCTTTTGTTTCATTATTTTATTTGTAAGTTCTTTGTTTTTTTCTTTTTTTGAATTTTTTATGTTTGTATTTTGAATTTGTTATATATATTTCTAATGTACTTGCTTTGTTTGTTGTTTGTTTGTTTGTTATGTTGGTATGTTTGCATAATTGTTTGCACATTTTTTATAAAAAAAAAATTTGCACTAAAAAAATAGTTTTCAAACTTTTCTTTTTTTTTTTTTTTTTTGTTTTTCATTTGCAAGATTTGCGATATCAACTTATAAGCTTCATAAATTGAGTACATACTTCACATTGCATTTGCTTTCATTTTTTTGCACAATGATCAAAAAAGAGAAAAGCAATGAAAATTTCAAGATTTTTCGTGTTATTTTTAGCTTGTAAATGCTTGTATTTTGATATTAAGGGCCATCCTATTTTTTATTTGTAAATGCTTGCATTTTGATATTCATGTTAATTGAATTCAGTGTAACATAGGGTTACTTAATTTTATTTTGCTTGGGTAAGAAATCTTGTGAAAATTGAATATGGAACAAACCTTTGGAAATGAAAACAAAGCAAGTGAAAGTGAATCAATTGAATTTTTTATGAATGAAACAAACGTGGAAAAATAATGTTTCCAAGAAAAAATTGAAGATTGTCCAAGTCTACAAATAGAAGTAAGTATTAAAGGTGAGTATTTGGAAATTGCATGCACAAAAAAAATCTACAGACCTCATAACATAAATTCAATTTCTTGGTCTTTATTTTATGTAAGTGACAACACATATGTGGATGTGAATGTTGTACAAATTTTGTATTGTATTTTTTGTTACAAAGGTCTAGTGGATGCATCAAACTCAATAAAAATTTCAAGAATATGATTAATCTCATACTACAATACCAATGGAATAAGAAAGTTGAAAAAACATGTGAATGCAAACCATTCTCTTATTGCAAAAAAAATTGAAAAGGAATTGAATAGTCTATTGAAAGGAAATGTGGAAAAAGAATCAAGAAAGAAAAGGCTTAATGTGTTTAGAACTACAATAAAAAATGTTTTTGTTACAAAAGATCCCTTTAACAAAGATGAGGTGCAATAAAAAAAAATTGAAAGACCTTGGCCTTTAAATTGTCAAAAACCACTTACCTATGTAGTTTGTGAAAGATGTTTGGTTCAAACACCTAGCTATAGACATTTGTGTTCAAAAGTTGTGATTCCTTCCAAAACATTCAATTCATAAAATATTTTAATTTTTGAGCTAATGGGAAAAAATAAATAATTTTATGTTTGACCAAACTTGATAAAATGAAATTCCACAATACTACAAGTTTTGATTAGGTTAGTATGGTTGGGGTACCCAAAAAGACCATTTCATTTTATATTCACTAGATTCTAAAATGCAATATTTTGGTGGTGCCCTTCCCTTCGCTTCACAAACATTCACAAGAAAATAATCCCAATCTATTTTTCAAAGTTACATTTTTTCCTTCATGTGCACAATTTTTTAAGAATTTGGGAAGGCCACCCAAAATTCAATCTCTAATACATCATTAAGAATATAATACAATATATTGTTTATATGACGCACCCCCAAGCTCCTTGATGGACTCAGCTGCAAGTCTAAAGAAGAAAACAACGAAAGGAAAAAGAATTGGGGCGCACTATTTGGCTTGTAGCACTTCGGGGGTAGAGGGGTGTGCTAGAACTCCAGGATGGGACTAGGAAGATTGACAAGCAAGTCACTTATTCACACGGACCTACACAAACCAAACAATAGGTTGGTTAATGCGTAGCTGGAACACCTTTAGTGCATGGATGAACCACGAGCAAACACGGATTCACAAGACTCACCACGGCCCAGACTTGGGGGAAGCCACCACCTTCCCCCTTATAGTATACTTTGTGCTTGGCCATGGACCAACACCCAAATGTCATTTTGTCTCGAGACTCCCACTTGGGAATCCTGAAATTCTCAAAGTTGGGACTTCCGCAACTTTGGGGGCTCATAACTTTGTGTGCAGACCTTTGATTAAGGTGAGGTCTGAAGCAAAATTATAGCCCTTGTCGAGAGTTTTCCAACACTATGTGACATGTCACCTAAAGGCAAGGAAATCAGGGCGATTCTTGACTTTTAGTGGTCGGGAGTCAAATTGTCAATTTGACTCCCGGCCTTTCTTTTGGCCATAATTTGTGTTTTGAATGTTCAAATGAGTCATGTGAACTCATTTCAGACATCTAATTTCCAAAAGCTTTTCAATGATATAAATAATTTTTCACTCTAATGAATTTTGATCCTGAAATTGCCCTCTGAAAATTCAAGAGTCCATTGGGACTCCAATTCCCAAGGTGGGAGTTCATTTGGGAGTGTGGGGGTTTCATTCCCTCACACTCTCTTGCGCTCCCGAAAGCATGAAATGTGACTCCCGGGCTCATTCTTGGCTCGCACCTTTGCAAGCCCTTACCTTGGTTGCGAGCCCAAGGTTAGGGTTGCGACATTATAATTGGTAGAATCAATTGAATCGAAGGTCTACAATCTTTCATTTGGTGATGACATATATCTAGACCTCCATAAGATGGAAAGTCAAGTGCAAAATTTTCTCCTCAAACCATCACATTTTTAGTGTACTCTCTACTCCTCTCTAGTCCACATTTGTTGTAAGACTGTACATTACATCAATCTGGAAGAGGTTGTCAAAATATACCCCTCACATGAGATCTATTGTGTCATCACTTTGGAAAGGCATTGTTTGGGGTGGCTTTTGAATCAAAGCACGACATCACAAGTATTCATCAAATTGCACAAAGGGTTGTTGGGAAAATGCAAATGGACAAGGTGGGTTTTCAAGTGCTAGCTAATACAAGATGGGTGATATGTATGTAGGCAAGATGTCACAACAATGTCAAAACAATGATATGATTGCCCACATACACCACATGTTTTCATGATAATCATGTTTGGTGCATCACATAAAGGTCTATCAAGGTGCAGGATAGGTTTAGGCCAAAATGACATCCCTCCCCCCTTTTGCATTTCATGTAATTCCTCAAAGATTGCATTCTATTCATCTACTAGCTCTATTAATTCCAATTTTGCCATTGCAATTGAGCTTTCCAAAGTTTTAACCTCCACCTGTGCTTCATTGTATGTTGCCTCCCCCAATTGGGTTCATTCAACCTTGTCCTCCAATACAATTTGCCTAAGTTCTAATCTTTGTTCTTGGCATATAGAAATCTAGCCATGCCACCAAGTTTTAACCCTTAATTCCTTATGCAATAGCATTGTAGATTTATTTCAATTTACAAATAGAAATCCTAAGAAGCAAGTCTCCAAAGAACTTGCAAATTGTAATTAAAAGGTGTAGAGTGGCACACATGGTGTAAAATAAAGATTAGATCACATACCACATGTTCTACGAGGAACCCTTGTTCAAATATTTTTGCTAAAGCCTTCTCCACCTCTCCTACTTCAACCTCCTTTGCTTCCACTACTTTCTTCCCATCATCCATGTTAAAATTCATGCCCAACAACTTGTTGGATGCAACTTTATGATCAACATTTAAAGACTTGATCTTTGATCTTTGCATATAAAATGAAGCTCCTTATTTAATTTTAGGAACTCTCCAACCTTCTTGATGTCTTCATTTGACACACCATAAGGACACCTCCTAATAGTGGCAGATGATTGTTCAATGTTGTCCTTAATGTCGCAACCCCACTATGACCAAGTGTGGGGGTGAAGCCCGACACTTGGAAAAGTTGGAGGTTTGAAGTCCTCCGGGACTCCCGAATGTTCAGAGCTCGACAGCAAGGCCCAAAAGACCTCGCATTGAGGCGTTCTTAGTGTCATTGGAAAGGTCTTGAAACGTAGATATCGAAAATGGCCTCGCATTGTCCATTCGGACATCTATAGCCCAAGTTATGGGCAAAAGAAGGGCCAGGAGTCAAACTGACAGTTTGACTCCCAACCACTAAAAGTCGGGAATCGACCTCTTCCCGACGTTTCCTTGAAGAGTGCGACACGGCGTTGGAAAGCTCCCGATAAGAGCTACAACTTTGATTTAAGACTCGTCCCGATCCGAGTTTAGGGCGAGGAGTTATGGCCATTCAAAGTCCCAGGAGTCCAGCCAGGACCATTTCGGGACTCCATTTCGGGAGTCCCAACAAAATGTGCCATTTGGATGTAGCCTCGGCGACCAGCCGCAGAGAATACTATATGGGGGAAGGTGGTGGCTTCCCCCGAGTCCAGGCCGTGGTGAGTCTTGTGTCCAAGTGCCCGTGGCAAGTCCCAACACCAAAGGGTGTCCCGAATGCTAAACTAACCTCTTGTGGTTGGTTTTTGGATGCAGATTCACACGAGATAAGTTAGTCCCTCTTCCTAGTCTAATCCCTAGGCTCCCAACTCGACCCTCTACCCCTTTTTAGAGTTGGAAGCCGGAAGCGTGCCTCCAAGTCTCAACTTTCCGTAACTTGACTTTGGGAAACCCTCAAGTGGGTTTCACCCCGTGACTTGGGAGCGCGTCACTTAAGAACATTAACACTACCGCCATATTCTACTCTTGTTTTCATTGATTGTAGTTGGGACTACAACTATCCATCAATGACATCTATGATGCCATCACTATAAATAGGGTGAGATGCACATTCTTTCTTCACTATGGCTGAATGCCCACCACCTTTTGCATCATCTTTATGTGCTTTTTCTTTTGTTGTGGAATCAATTGCCTTTGCCCAATTGATGTCAACACCTTTACCTTGGGCAATGAAACCATGCACAATCCATGTGGGTATTTCATTGTTTGTGGCACTACTTGTCCCAAACATCTTCCAATAAATCTCCTCTACAACTACCCTATCTTCAAATTTCAACTCTGAGCATTTCAACTTGAATTTCCTTGACCCCCAAAGAGGGCAATGCATTCCTCCATGGTGAAATGTTCACTATTCAAGTACTTGGGATCCTCACCAATATTATTCAACTTTCAGTTGGTGGAAAAGAAAGCAACATCTTGCTTTTTGATGTCCACCAATGGCCAATTTTATATTGGGATGTATCAGATTTGACCCTTTTCTTGCTTAATTTCCTGAGGCATAATTGCCTTGCAAAGACACAAGAACCAATTGCAATATTTATTAGCTTGTAAACCACCTTTCTACCCTCCAAATGTTTAAGATTTCTTGAAGATCTTGAGTGTTCACAACCATGACTTACATGTGCTTTTCCAACATCCTACCTACTTATAAATGAATTTGTATTCCTATTATCAATTCAAATGATCAAGGTTTAAAACTTAGGACTAGCAAATACTTTTTCACCATTGCCTCTACTTATCATTCACTTGTAACCAACAAGTTTCCAAGCATGTCAATAATGCTTAGGTGTTTGGGAAGGACATACACAACATCAATCTAAGTTTTTTTTGCTAAAAACACAATGAAAGCAACACATAATGTTAAGTTTTTAATGTTTTAACAAAATGGAAAGCAAATTCGGAATGTAGTAACAAAAGATCATACGACCAATTTTAAAGTAGCATATGATTATTTAGTTAAAAGTAATAAGAACTTAACAATGTTGAAACTTGTTTAGTGTATATTAACATTCAGATTCAAATCACATAATAAAGTTAGTTACAATAGTAACAAGAAAGGACCTTATTTGAACATGAAATTCCTTGTCCTCTTGTTAAGCCTACAACTCGGGGGCCTTCTTTACTTGTGAGGAATGACCAAATTAGCTCCACTAAAGCACTCCTATTAGTCAATACTATTATGTTGAAAGCCCAATGAAACACATATGTAAACACATAATAGTTCAAAGTTAAAAGAATTTAACTTGATTTGACCTACAATGCTAGATTGGCATGTGAATTGGTCCAAAACCTAGACCTACTAGGTTACATTTTGTAGGTTGAAGTGTTAATTATTCAATGCTAGTTATGTTACTACTGACCAACCAACATCATTACTTGGTTGAGCCTTAAAATGCTTTCCAAGCACCCTCACTACTTTTAAAAGGAAATCATAGTACTTTTTCATACCCTAACTACATAACCACCACCATAAGTTTGAATAGGACAATTAATGATTACCCAAAATTTTTGAATGGTTGACAAGGATTTCAAGTGTATATCTAGAATTCCCATGCAATTGGCAAAAACTCCTCTTGCTAACCGTGCAATGACTCCTAAGAAGTATGACAAGGATTCCCAAGTGTGTATCCAATATTTTTTGTAGTTGACAAGGACTCCTCTACTAGCCAATGATTCTTTAATGGTTTGACAATGATTTTTTCTACTAGTTAATGACCCCCAAGTGGTTTAATAAGGACTTCCAAGTGAACAACCAATACTCCTATGTAGTGAACAAGGATCTACCCTACTAAACAATGATTGCTAGGTGGTTTGACAAGGACTCTTCCTACTTACAAATGACTCTTAGGCGGTTTGACAAAGACTTTTCATGTCAACATATGACTCTTAAGTGGTTTGACAAGGACTCTACCTACTAACAAATGACTCCTATGTGGTTTGATAAGGATTCTACCTATTGACATATGACTCAAAGGTGGTTTGACAACAACTCAAAAATGTTCATCCAATCCTCCCATGTAGTTGATAAGGACTAGGCTTATTGATTAATGATTGTTAGTGGTTTTATCAAGGACTATTGTTGACAATGACTCCTAAGTGGTTATCACTACTCTTATGCAAAGACATATCCTGCTCACTAATGACTCTTATGCGCTTTCACATGGATCTTTCATGAAATGTGTTTACTAACCAATGTTCGACAGTATGACTCCTCTTAACCATTTAACTTTAATGACTAACAATGCAAGAAAACCAAACTATTAACCTTGGGACTTTGAGATGCAACACAAAGAGCTCGTGTGGAACTAAACAACTTATACATCAAATAAACTTGTTGCAACATTTCAATCTTGCATAAAATCCCAGCATTGTCTATTGCCAAGTTGGAAACAAGTTTAATCATTTCATGTATACAAAAGATGGTTTCTAATGGCTTGCAATTCCAAGCATCACAATATTCTCATGAAGTCTACATAAAATTCCATCACCAGTTTTCTAGTAAGTATGTTAATCAAGTTGCCAATGGTTCTTTTCAATTACTTTCATTTAAAGAAGCAAGTTGACAACAAATAGTAAAATTTGTGACTCATCAATCCAATTGTGCAATAACTTTCACCGGCCTTAAAAGGAATGCACTTCCTAAAAGCTTTCCATAAACATGATTCATCGAACAAAATTAAAATTGAACTATACCTACATCACTGAAAAATCATATCAACCCAAACGATAGTTTGGTAAGTTTCCAGGTAGAAGGACTTGAAGAGAATTGAAATTGAATTGTACCTACACCATTAAAAAATCAAATCAACCCAAACATTGGTTTGGAGAATTTGTAGGCAAAAGAAAGTATCACAATTGAAATAATTTTGATACAAATTTCATGTGTCTGTTGTGACAATTTTTGCACCTTTAACTATCCACTAGAAATAGTGGAAATGGGCACCATGGTGACAACGAAAAAGTGTAGAAACTAGATATTGATATAACCACCCCTAGGTAATTAACTTGCATGGTTGTGTTTAGACTTTACACCATAAAGAGAAATGTAACCAAGGTTTATATTCATGTACCGTCTTTGATTTATACCACCATTGTTGCCAAGAATATGAAACAAGCTCATGCCGAAACTTCCTTATCCAACCCATAAGAACACATACAAAAATGTGAAGCATGAACAAAGAACAAACTACATGAAACAAATATTAATTATGAACAAATGTCAATTTGAGTTGGTTATGATTTCAAAAACCCATAAGCAAAAAATCATGTTCAATTATAATCCATAATCAAAAGTTTGTAATCTTCAATATCAAGTGCACATCATGGGGTCCTATGTTCACATCAAATCAACAATTTGTTGTAGATTTTTGGTAAGGTAATACATATGGACCCATGGACATGGAAGTGGGAGTTGTTGGCATGGGTTATCAGAAAAAGGAAGAAATATGCAAACAAACACCCATAAAAAAAAATGTACATTAGGGAATACTTCAAGAAAAACATGTTAAATCTTAAAACTACTCTACATGCCCAACTACAGCCACCTTCAATAACCATAAATAACTACTAGCTAAGTTATCACCCTCCCACCCTAGGTCCCTTAACAACCATGATTACATCAACAAGAGACTTGTGTTGATGGTTTCATATTCATTTTGTTGTCTTCAATTTCTCCTCCCACCACTTTTAAAACCTGAAGCAAGCTTTTGACAAACGAATAAACTAAAACAAACAATTGGAGCCACAATAAGGTTATGTACATCTTTCAACATGGACAGGGTATTAGATTTATGGGATTATGCCTTGATAGAGGTTTCTTCAAGATGTGTGATGCTCAAGAATTATGAAGATGCAATTGTATCAGACATATGGGATTACATCAACATAGGTTCAATCTAGATGTGCGATGCTCAAAAATTGTAAAGATGCAACCCATGGCCACATATTATGGGATTTACAAGTTCTATTACAAGATAATCTATACCTATATGGCTAGGATAAGAATTTGTTTACCTTTTCAAAAAAAATTTCCAACCATTGTAAAGAATCATATCCTTATAAGTTGTGCCATTGAAGCTCCTTTATCCAACCTCCAAAATGCAAAGAAAACTATTGAAACATATATTGACCACATAAAACACAAATTATAAATTTGCTAACAATCTGGAATGGTTATACAACATGACCTAAACCCTGTTACAAACAAATAGATATATCCTTGTTTGCCTTTAATAATTCCAAGGAACTTGCTTCTTGAAGACCTATGGATCTCCATTGGGCCGAGCTCTTGAATTGATACACATTGAGATCCTGAACCTCTTAAAATGCAGGGTGCCTCCACCTACACTTAGTAGCCACTATTTGAAACAAACTTCCACCCTATTCCAAAGTAAAATACCAAGAAACTAAGTTCATTATGATGAACTTTCTATATCCTCTAGGTCAATTAAGACACGATAACTTACAAATAATATCTACCAAAACAAATGAATAAAAGGAATAGAATATAACATTCACCACTATCATAACCTTTGAATTTGCCTTTTTAAAACCTTCAACCCTTTTGATACAACAAATTCTAGGAAATTATGACCTAAAAAATGTGCATCTTGTGATCAAATCTTGCAACAACAATGTGCATCATGCATTGAAGCTTCATCTATGCATTTACATTTTCATAACTCTTAAAGTGTTGAAGAACCCTGAACATAGAGCACTAGTGGTACGTTGACCTAAAAACTTGATGCCTTTGTTTGCAGTAGCACAAAACTTTAAATTCATGTGTTGTGAGTAGCACAATCCTTGTAGCAATTATGTGTTAACTTCCAACGCACGAATAAAAAGAAACAAATGATGAGAGAGCATGAAAGTGTGATGGCCAACATGTAATGAACGAAGAGTTCATTAAGAGGGAGTAGGAACTGACAATAGTGAAAGGGAGTGGCGAATAGTTGTTTAAGGTTTAGGGAACAAAGTGGAAAACCCATGATGAACTTCATCCTTCGCTTGTTTGAAATCAACCAACTAGTAGATGCCACATAGTAGCGAGGAAAAAAAAACCATGACCCAAAAGTAACCCATGTCTTTTTGGAAAGCAACGCCTTTGACTCCTAGTTATAGGTTTTTACCCCCATAGTAACTTTTCTTTTTCTTTGTGATGATGTTCAATTATTCCCTTTCTAAGGTTTTCTAAAGCAAAGATAACTTGATCCAATTGGTAGGGATGGATATGGCTATTATTGGCTCACTGGACAAATTAATGATGTCATTAATGTTAGGTGTGTTGTGATTGAATTTTCATGTTAATGTTCGTTGACATGAAGGTTTGATTATTGCTCGCAATTTGGCACCAATTGTCTATAACGGTCAATAAACATTTTCTTTTCTTAGAGTGGACTCTAACTTGATGTTGTGGTGGGCATTAGATCGACACAATAAAGGTCAAGTTAGTTCTAGTGTCTCATTCACAATGTATAAAGGTAGCTGTGGTTTGATTTGATCATGAGATAGATCATTAATGAATATGAAAGGATTTTTAATGAGAATATTGTGTGGTTGGTGCAACATTGGCAACTACATCCTCACCATTGGGCATAATGATAGGTGCAATTGCAAGCCATGGAGTTGCCATTGTGGTATGTACCCATATGAATGGAATTCAAAGTGGAGTTTTGACATTGTTGTTAGCAATTGCTAGGCATTTATTTGTACATCACATATGCACCCAATTATTCTATTTACTTAAGTTTGGAAATACAATTTATAAGGAAGTAACATTTATTTTGTGCTTTGTAGTTGGCTATATTAGGAGGCTTTTTTATTGGCACTTACGTTTCTGAAAAGGAAAATTTTCCATTACTTTTAATATTGCATTCAGTTTTTCATTTCTTTTCATGTGTGTGCTATAAGTTTCTAGCAATGTTCATCACTAATTGACTCAAGGTGCCTATTGTTGAGCCTTTTTTGATATCTAGCTAATTTCAAAAGGATTATTGTTTGAAAACACGACATTGGTGGTTGAAAAGAATGTATGGTGTTTATGGCAAGTGATAGTTGGGTGGTGCATTATTCCTTGTTTTTGTTGTTTTGCTACAACCTTAGTGGAAATTGTGAGGTAATAGAAGGTGCAGGAGGGATTAGTTTGAATTATCACATTCTTTGTGGTTTAAGTAACCCCCCCATTATGCCTATGAATTCTTTTCACAATTGTTGTCAATAATAACACATCCTTGCAATGCTTCATCCCTCTAATGAATTATGTTTGCAACACCAAAGATTAATCAATCACCCAAAAGCCATGGTCTCACAAATGGGTACCATATCAATATTCCTGAGAAGGTTTATGTGCATGACACAAATTCAAACACAACAAATGGATGCAGAAGTGGTCCAAAGGAAGCCTAATCCACATAAAAGGGCTTGCATTCAAACCAATGTTATTTGAATTTTTAAAGAACTTCCACTTATGGTTCTTTGAAATTTTAGAGCGATCAAAATTTCCTTTTGTTTTAGCTTTTTGGGAAAAATGGAATAGAATAAATTTTAATTTCAATTTTTAAAATTTTGCAGAATCAAAGAATTAGGAGAGGCCCTTGGGAGTAAACTTTCTCAAGTGTAAAGCACAAAAGGTTTTAAATTCAAGTTGCTTCTCCATGTGATCAAATTATCTCAAGAACTTTCAATGTCAAATTTGTATTGCACAGTTGGAGTAGTGCTAGTCTTGGGAAAAGTTATGTTTAAGTTCATGAAAAATGGCAATTCAACATTACTTTATCCAAGGGGTGCATGTGAGGCTTTTGATACCTAGTAGGTATGGTGTTATGCAAGTTTATGATCGTGATTAGGTCTACTAATTAGGGTCAAAAGTAGTCACAATGTTGTTGGGAATATGGTCCATCCAATGTAGTGGACAATCGATTAAGCTTACACTACGCTAATTTTCAAGAAGAATTAATAGGTATTTGAGAATGCGGATTTTTTGTACATTTTGAAGGGGGAAACACACAAGCTTTTCTAGCTAGAACAATCTTAATTTGTAAAAATGGTTACATGGTTTGGTTACACCATTATCGTATCTCCAATTTTGGAGAAGATGAAATTCTTGACGTATGTTTTCTTATTTCAACTCTCATCCATATTGAATGTGATAAGTCCATTTTGATGCATTTAATAGTTAGAAAGCTACCTGGACTTGCAGTGTTTTTGGATGTATTATGACCATACATGTTAATGGAAACTACTGACATGAATTCGTTGCATGTAGGTCATATTTGATTTTGATGATCTAAGGAAAATTCCATTTGATGATTAATTTGTGATCAATGCACCTTAATTTCAGTAGTCATATCTTTCCTTTGACAATAGTTGTGGTTTTAAGATTTAACTGTGTTCTTTAAGGGATTGCATGATGTGATTCAATTCACAATTGTATTTCAATAGTTGTTACTTCATGTATATGTTTTTTCACAAATTATTAAAGTGAGACATTTGGTATCACAAGAATGAAACACAGGGAGAGGTTGTTTGACCAACATGTTCATTTTCCATTTCTTGTTCCAAAATTGAACCCAAAACAACTTTGCATTTTGTTTGGCAAACCTAGTTATATAATTGGGTTCTTATCTAGCTCTTTTAGAGTTTATTGGGCTATCTCAATCGGTTCTATTATTCAATAGTTGATTTAAACAATATATATTGCACAAGAGTAGCTTGGGCTTGCCAATGGTTCATAATGTTCTAACCATTTCTTTCCATTGAAAAAATTCCTTAAATTCAAGGAAGATCTCAATGTAGTTTAACAACTTTTGCTATGGTTTCTCTGGTGATTATCAATGAAATTGTGCAAGGAGGAAGGGGGAATTACAAGATAGGAAAAAATTAACTATTTTGTATGAACATGTGAAGAGTGAGGTGGCCAAATGTCTATATTACTTAAAGGTCCTTACTTTAACATCTATTCCATCAGTGAGATGCATGGGAATAATAGCTTTTCTTTTTGTTAAACTAGATGGTGGTATTGTGTCTCTTTGCAAAATATGGATTTTTTAATGAAGATTCATAAACATTAATTCTATCTAGAAGGATGTGTGGTTCATTGGTTTCACTAAATGCTCCTATCTCTCTACAAGATTGTGTGAGTGTGTAGTTATGCTCTAGATGTTTTGCTATATTTATATTGAATCCTAGTTTCCGTTTTTAACCTGGGTGCACTTGCTTTAAATCTTCAACACACAAGGAAAGACGTTGTGGGGGGAGGCTAAACCCAGAAAATGACAAACCAGAATTTTTTTTTTTTGGGGATATTCTTTTTTTGCTT
>Ga0209611_10007677_pt1 | contig 17185 bp, 4 predicted proteins | sample S1TSphgellanicum_3_FD_187693 | JGI IMG/M metagenome (GOLD analysis project Ga0209611, IMG submission 187693) | Host-associated microbial communities from peat moss isolated from Minnesota, USA - S1T2_Fc - Sphagnum magellanicum MG (SPAdes) (version 2) | ecosystem: Host-associated > Plants > Peat...
CCTGGCCCCCCTCCCCCACCTCGCTTTCAATTTTTTTTTTAAATCTTCTTTGGGCCGTGGGCATTTTCCATAGTCCCTTTGTAAGGTAGCCTGGCTAGTCTTTTTTGTTTTGTTTGGGTGATTTTCATTTTTGTTTTGTGTCTTTCATTTTTTTGTCCTTGGTTCTCTTGTCTTTTCTTCAACATTGAAATAGTGCCCACCACTCCGGCCGGACACAATAAAAACCAACACCCACCAGAGCACCATCCCTTGGATGCCCCCATTATTACTCACTTGTGGATGAACCACAGTTTATTACCGAGTTAAATATTCGGTTTCCCCTTGGTAACCAAACTCGGTAGGAAATAATAGGTCTCAAATATAGGTAGGTACATAGGTAGGAAAATAGGTAGCTACTAGGTACCAAGTAGATGGTTTCTACATAGGCAAGAAGGACAGTTTTTACTACCTACCTACCTACCTACCTACCTAATAACAACCCCCACTTGTGCTTGTGGATTGTTACTAGGTAGGTAGAAAGAAAAAAAAAAAGAAACTGAGCTTAACCACCATGGTTAGCTAGGTGGAACTGAAACCCAACAGAAAACTGTTTCCTTCATCACTCACCATTCATCCTTCATGGTGGTGCTGGTCGGTGCTGGCGAGTGAGTGCAGGTTCAATGTGGCCGTGCCGAGCTTTCATGCAACTGAGGACAAAATACTAATAATGTAGCTTTGTTTGTTTGTTTCTTGTTTGTTTGTTTGTTCGTTCATTCGTTCGTTCATTCCTTCCTTCCTTCCCGAGTTAACTTCCTTCCCTGGATTTTCAGAGAGACAGCAAGAGCCTCCCAGGAGGGGGGACAACACTCATAAATGGATATCATGGTGAATTTTATATACCCTTCTCGGGCGGTTCTTTGCTTTTATGGAGACCCTCCGGTTCCCATTCTAAAAAACCAGTTCAAACACGGGTTCTATTTCTAAAAAATCAAAAGCTTGTTCCAGTTTGGTTTTTTACTAACTGGAACCGGAACCGGAACCAGGGATTCTTCTCCACCCAAGTAAGTTGGTACCCGCGCATCACTGGTGATTTTTCTACTCTTTAAGCAACAAACCCTTTGGTGGTTAAGAGTCGAATATCATCATACTACTACCTTGGCAACTTCAACATTATGGCTATTGAATAATTAATTAGATTTTGAAATTTTCATTTCGACAAATAAAATATTCCTAAAGATTCACTTATTTTCACCCTATTAAAAAAATTTTGATTTTTAAAATTTTCAACATTTTTAAAAATAATATAATTCGTGTTGAAGTTGCCAAGGTACTATGGTATGTGAATCCTCAACTAGTGATTCTCAAAATCAAAGACCTAGCTTCAACCCCTAACCATGGTTTTTTTTATTTTTTTAATTTTTTTTTAATTTTTTATTTATTTATTTTTTTAAATAGTCAAAAGAACTTGTCTCATTAGATTTTTCATGAAACCTATCAATCTTTGATTTTGTTTTTTGGAACCAAATTGCATTTGTAGTCTTATGAATGCCGTAACAAGGTGGACACTCTTCAAAAATTGCACTTTTTATAATTTTGAAATATCATACGACATAATAATAGCACAATAATCTGAATTTTCAAAAAAAAATCCAATTAAAATAAGATTAATCAATTGCAAGTTTCACAAAATTACACAAAATTTGATGTAAATTCACAATTGTTTTAGAAATGATAAAGTACTCAAAACTTTGAGGTGGACAAATTTTCTTAAAGCATCATTTTTTCATATCAAATGAACACTATTTAATTTCAAAATTGAAGAGGATCCTAATATTGATTATTACAAGAGGAAAAGGAGTCGAAATTGGCAAAGTTCATTTTGATAACACCTTTCTTGACTACTATTGGTTCAAACATGCTTTTGGACCTAAAGACCAAGAATTTTGAATATGTGATTTCAATAAAAATATTCAATTTTATGTGATAAAAATGATGCATGCATATTGTATGATCAACTCATATTCAAAAAATATTTAAATCTAAATAATAAATTAGGTGTAAAAAATGTAAAATTTAAGTTAACATATTAACATGCAAATGCCTTGGGGGACACTAGTAAAAACAAAAGTAAAAAATACGTGAGTAAAAACATAGGGTGCAATATATTGATTATTGGGTAAAAACTATAAATCGATTAGTTTAAAAATAGGAATTTTTATTCAAATAATCAATTTAATTATAATATAGGATATATTATAATTTCAAATAATGGATTATAATTAATATGGGGTGACTTTTATATATATAGATATAATATTAAGGTGATAAAAAATAGGTTGAATAATTATCTAATACCCCCTAAAAATGGTCATTTGACGCATGTAGGTTTCAAACTTTACACTAAATGTCCCCTGGGGTGCAAGTGTCACATGTTGCATCAAATCCTTGAAAAAATAATTTTACCTTAATGCCCTTGGCTCTTAATATATGAATGCACCCACTAAAAGGTTTATTTTATTTTAAAATATTTTAAAAATACATAATCAAATTGTTAATGAGTAGGGTAGTAAGTGATGTACACATATTGTTATTGGTTATTATTGGTTAGTAATTACATGTTTTAGTTACCATTGTTTTTTGGTTTTTGAAATTGAAAAAAACCTTTGGTTTTAGAGCCTTCACAAATTATTTTAATCATAGTTTGGTTTAAAACTAGGTTTAGTTCCATTTACATTGCACCATATTTGTGAATGTACACCATACATGCAATGCATGTATAGGTTCGAAATGCCTTGTCACTTAAAAAGCAAGGTTGATTAGGGTATGTTTTAGGTTGTCATTTCTTGTGTATTATTACACAATTGATAACCACCTTAGCACTTTGACTAAAACAAAAATCGTGACACATGTCAAAAATTAAAGTAATATGTAGGCAAGTTACTAGCTAGCAAAATAACTTGAATTCTTAAATATTGAAGCAAAAAGGGAAATAATTTAAGCAAGGAGTGAAATGAAAATAATGAAACATGGGGAGTTATGTAGTTGTGTTCTAGGCCCTCCATCAAATCACACTAGAATTTAGGCTTTTTTTTAAAAAAATTCTTTGGATTTCCACTTTTTTTTTTAAATGGGTCAAATTACCAATGTTATCTAGCAAAAATCTTCCCAAAAAAAATCAGGTTTGATTGTTTTCCTTTTAATATATTATATTTATATAGCTAGAGAACCTCAACCTATTTTAAAAGGGGCAATAGCCATGTCCAAGTTTGAGTTTCAATTTCATTAAGAGGCCGGTCACATAGTCCATATCCAAATCCAATTTCAACAAAAATTTAAACCTCAACAAGAAACTAGTTTGCGTAGTTGTAACTACATCCAAACACAAGGCCAAACAATTGCCTACAAGGCTAGTGGTAATTGATGAGTACAAAAATCACTTAATCCAACTAATTAAAATTGTTCAAAAAATAAGAATTGGAAAAAGAACATTACAAAGAGGAACAAGAAAAGTGGTCGTCCACTTGTGGTAATTATACTTCGTAGCAAAATTACTTCCTATTAGGGGCATCAGTATTGTCTCAAAAGGAAAGAAATATTTTAAAAATACCCAAAAGAAACAAATAAATAAAACTTCTTCTAATAAGAATTTTTTAAATGATTTACATGAGGTAATTTTGCCTATACAAAATTAATGCCTAGTACTCAAAGGTACTAATCCTAGAAAGAAAGAATAACAATACATTTGAACAACTAATGAAGACAAAATTGAAAGAAAATGGGGTTCAAGGGGTACCTTCAAGCTTCTTGTTATTGTGGTACCTCCTCCCTTTGATTACCAAGTGGTTCATAGAATATCTGCATGGTTTTCCCCTTTCGCTACTATCGATATTGCCTTATCAATACCTCAACCTGAATACACATATGTAACACAACCCTCTAGAGTGTGCACACAAAACCATGTTTTATCATTCCTCCAAAACTCCAAGTACAAAAGAAATGAAAAAATTCACCCATTGTGACAAAAAGGAATGAAGAACACAAAATAAAACTAAGGACAAAGATAAAGCAATGGCACTCACCCTTCTCCCTTTTTTTCAAAACCACCCCATTGATTTTTGTCCTACAAATTAACCAAACTCCTCCAAATCCCTTCTAAGTCCTACTTTTAACTTGTTAATCAATGTTTGTTAATTATCATTTACTCGAATATATTCATTGGGTATGGGTAGGTTATATTTTTTATTTTATTTTATTTTTCAAAATTAATATATCATAATCAAATGCATATTCAAAGGTATATAAATTTGGAAATATATACCCATTTCATAACTTTAGATATATCTTGAAAATACTCATACTTGAAGCCAAGTATGTTTTCAAACCCAAGTAAATTTCGTTTCGGTAAGTCTCAACTAAACCTTAAAATCATAACTTAAACCCTAAAATCATCATCAATGTTTCCAAGTATGTTTTCAAACCCAAGTAAATCTTGCTTGGGTAAGTCTCACCTAAACCCTAAAATCATCATCAATGTTTCCATTGAACATTGTGCAAGGTGTTTAGTTTTTGGTGTTGTGTTCAAGTTTCCAATTTTTTGTTCAAGTTTCTAATGTGCTTCAAGTAGTTCGTGTTCAAATTTACAAGTTTCTAGTGTGCTCCAAGTGTGTGCTCATGTTCTTAAATTTTTAGGGTACTCCAAGTTCTTACTTAATTTTCCAAGTTCCTAGTGTGTTTCAAGTTCATGCTCAAGTTTGCAATGTGTGGGTGTAACAATGTTCAAGTTTCCAATGTGTGTTCAAGTTTATGTTCAAGTTTCCAATGTGTGGGTGTAACAATGTTCAGGTTTCCAAGGTGCTTCAAATTTGTGTTCAAAGTGCTCAAGTTTCTAGGGTGCTCCAAGTTCGTGTTCAAGGCACTTAGGTTTCTAGGGTGTTCCAAGCTTGTGTTTAGGATGCTCAGGTGTCTATGGTGTTCCAAATTCATGTTTAACCTATGTTCAAGTTTCCAGGTGTTCCAAATTCATGTTCAAGGTGCTTAGGTTTCTAAGGTGTTCCAAGTTCATGTTCAAAATGTTTAGGTTTCAATATGCTCTAAGTAGTGCTCAAATTTCTAGTGTTTCCAATGTTATGTTGAGGTTTCCAATTTTGTTTCCAATTTCAAGTTTATAGTGTGTGTGTGTAACATTGGGTTTCTAATACCAACAAGGTCAATGAACATGTAAGTTTTGAGCAACTCGTGTTCAAGTTTCCAAGTTTGTGTTGTGTGTGTGTGTTTGGGGGGGGGGGGTATGTAGCATGTCAACGATCAAGTAATGTTTCCATCAACTTTAAATTTGTGTTACATGAATTTCCATGTCATAGGTCAATAATAGCCAATCACAAGTTTCCATAATAATAAATCAAATTACACAGGTTTTAAGTTCTTGTTACATGGGTTTCCAACAATAGGTCCCAAGGTTTCCAAGTTTGTGTTACACAAGTTTTAACAAGTTTTGGGTTTCCAATAGTAATAATGAATAGTTAGAATAGGTTTCTAGTTTTATTTCCAATTTCATTTCTAACAAAAGTAGGTGTGTGTTTGTAGATATGTGTGTGTGTGTTTCCAATAAGTGTGTGTGTGTGTGTGTGTGTGTTTGTGTGGTTTCAACAACACCAACTCACAAGTTTATAGAATTAATAGTGAATAAATAAGGTAAGTTTCCAATTTTGTTTCCAATTTATGTGTGTTTCCAAATAAATACGTGTGTCCAAATATGTCAATGTGTGTGGAAAACTATTTTTTTAAAAGAACATGTAGAAAAACAAATTTGAATACATTTCTTTTTTTACAACTTGAAATGGTGAATAAAAGCCCCATCAACCCAAAAAAAGTTCACCCTTCTAGATGGTGATACACCTTCATCTATAACTAATGTTATTGGTTCTTCATGAACTAGTAGATCTAATAAAACCAAACTTACTCTTGAGCCCAATCAACAACTCAACAAGCAAAATGTTGAGTTCCATGGGATCAAAAATCTACTCCTTGGGTATTTTTCCAACTAAATGGTGATGAGTATGTACCATTTGAAACAAAACAAATTCTTCTTTGTATTTTGTGTCATTCAATTATTTTGGGTGCTCATGTTTTGAAATCCAAAACTCAAGATAAAAAGGATTAACCTTTTGTAAAATTAAAAATGGAACTTCACTCATGAAAAAATATTCTGAAGCTGAATTTTGACATTTTAAAAATGTTAATGAGATTGTACAACAACATTTTGCTGAAATAGATTCCTTTAGGAAAGAAAGTTCCAAACTTCAAAAAGTGGTATTCCAAGATCCATTTCTACAATTTTTAGTAATATTACAACATACAAAAGTCAAATGAAAAATTTTAAAAATTCATTGATGACCTCGTGCTAATTGTTGTGTGGTTACTTGTTTTAAATATAATTGAAGACATATGCATGAAATGATTTGGCTTGTGAAAGGACCCACGAATGGTGTTTCCATCATGTAAAACTTTAACTAAAAAGGTATTATCTTATATGATGAAACACACACTTGAAAAGTTTGTTTTGCCTTATGTCAATGCTACAATTTCTATCACAACAACATTTGACCTTTGGATGAGCAAAGGTGCACTTGATACTTTTGCCCAAATGTGATTAATTCTTAACATTGGATTGTGAACCAAAACATGTCACAATTAGTCTATTTGAGGCAAAAAACAATACTAGAATATATTGGTAATCAATTACAAGTTTTGTTTGAAGAATACAAATTCATTAACAAAATTATTTGTTAGGTGAAAAATGAGGGCACAAATTTGTTGATATTAACAAATGTTCTTAAACAAATTGTTAGTTATGAAAAATTGGGGATATTTGCACCACTTGAAGGTGTTTGTTTTGGCCATGCCCTTTCTAAAACTTGTTAATATGTCACTTTTGATGAGAAGGTAAGATCAAGTTTGCAACCTATGAACATCAAATTTGCACAATCTCCAATTCAAGCTTGTATGACATGGCCAAAAATCAAGAAAAGGAAAGGTAAAATGGACAAAGACTTGTTTGGTTGCAAGTTTGTGACCATGGAAGTTAAACGTACTAGTGAAAACAAGGTTTGCCTTCGAAATGGCAATTTTCTAGTAGGCATCTAAATTTAAGGATATTATTAATGTTCACTATAATCAACAAACATTGCCCTTACAAGGAAAAATTCCAACAACACATATTTGGGCCATTCCAAAAATCATTGTTTCAACTTTAAACCTAGTTGTATCAAGTTGTGTGTTGAATATTCAATGTCGTGGTTACTAGTTTATGAATGATGCACTTGCAAATGCAATTAACCTTGAATGCAATTAACCAATGAAAGACTTGAATTGGAATTTCAAATGAACTATATTCCCCCATTTCAATTTGATGCAAAATTGCTTTGTTAACAAATAAGACGTGATTGGAAGTCATTTGTGTGTCTGTTCTATTTTTGGATTGTTTGCATCAATTTGATTTTTTAAAAACTCACATGATGTTGGTTATAATGTTTGATCATAAATTCAAATATCTTTCTATTTTGAATAATTATGTGGGAATAAAAAAAACCACAATTGCCATAAAAAGATATGATTTGAAAACTCCAGCTCCTTTTTTTTGTTCAACTTATCAAAAAGTTCATCCTTCTACAAAACACCCATATTTTATGCAATTCTATTATTGTAATTTGACATCACATGCGTGCATCATCCCACTAGATTTAAGCCTTTGAAATTATTCTAAATAAAATCCAATGTGTGAAAAAAAATTCCCATTTTTATTAAATAAGACAAAATTATTAGGTATTAGGGGGTACCCAAAATTATTTTTAAAAACATTATCCAGACCTTACCCCAATGGGGGAAAAAATCATAATACACCTCTACCCATTGGGTAAATAAATTGAAATATTTTATATAACCTTATTTTAAGATATATAAAAATATATACCCAAACAACAACAATGTTAACTAATTTTTAATCAACCCTTCTAGAATTAGCTAAAACTAGTTAAATTGATTTTAAAACTACCATTTATTAAAAACTAGTTAAACTAATTGACATCACCTCCTAAAATAGTGGGGGCAATATTATTACCATTGATAACTTCTATAGTTGCCAAGTTGCCTTACTATATTAACTAAGTACAAATAAAACTTAGCCTACTAACAATGGTTCATATCCAAATTTGGTCCATATCCTCACCAAAACCTAGACCTAGACTTGTTTAATTCTTCGAATTTGCCAACACTAGTAATTATGTATATAGTAGTTATAGGCTACATGTAATTAAATAATAATTAAAAGTAGGGTTGCAAGTTATATAAGGAGATTGAGGTGATAAAAATTGACATTATGACACATTTTATTATTTTTTCCATAAGATAAACTTGACTTTATATTTTCATTTCAACTTTGAATTTATTATTATTATTTTTTGTTGGTTTTGAATTATGTCTATTTAAGACCTAGGTACTTGTTTAAGTTTATAATTACAACATTTGTAGTGTTAGTCCTTAAAATTTGAATTAGAAGGTGCCAACTAGTTGTGTATTCATAAGGAATTTACCATTTGTACTTTGTAAAAATTACTTGTTTTTAACGTTTTTAACAAAGGAACATTAATTATTTTTTACCTTGCTTCTAACCTCATAATGTAAATGTTATACATAGTACAAAATTTGATTGAAAAGCAAAAACAATCGAGTTTCAACATTTAACTAATTGATAACAAATAAGAAAATTTTGAATTGTTCAAGGATACAATAGTTTTGTTTTGCTATTACCTTGATGGCATTTGTCTTTGAAGGAATTTTAACTAATATATATATATATATATTCAATTTAACTACATGTTTGAATTAAATTTGATCTTGTAAGCCAAAATTTCTTTTACCATGGAAGTTATAAAAAATCAAAGAACAACACAACACTAGAAATGCCCCTAATAAAATTGTTTGACTTTATTTATTCTTAGACTAAATTAACACATTCAAGTCCAAGTTTAAATTTCTCATGTTTTATGTAACCCCAAAAAACACCTTACTCAAGAAAATCAATATTTGCAAGTTGCTAATTTTGGATGGTGATGGTTGAAGGCTTGGAACAATTTGGGAGGTTAAGAAAAAAAACATGGAGGCATGGAAAAAGGCCAAAGAAGAAGGACAATGGGGTTTTTTTTGCTAAGAGCCATGGGATGTTTTTACAAATAAAATTTAATGGAATTGTTTCATATTGAAGAGGTTTGGAAAAAAAAAATTTGAGAGTTTTGAAAATAGTTTTTAAAAGGTGAAATCTAATACTTGATTTTGAAATTAAAAACTATAAAATTTAGTTATTATAAACTTGTGAGATATTAAAGATGAAAAAATTTAAGACAATAAAATAGGCATTGGTGTAAATATCTTGATAAATGGAAACTTTTGTCAATTTTGAAGTGATTAATGCATTTTGCTTTATAAAATGATTCTAGTTGGTGAAGTAAATATAAGCGAACAATGATTGTGGTTACGTGGAATACTTAAGATTTGTATGGGTGTGGTGGTGTGTATAAAGCAAGGAAATAAAAATTCATATGCAAAAACCTTGAAAAAATTGAAAGATGTGGTGAAAATATGGATGTTGTGGTTATTTTTCTGTCAATGACACATACAACAATTCTAAAATAGTTATCACATGCAACTATAGTGTAAGTCTTCAAAAAATCAAACATGGTTGGTTATGGATGTATGGATGGTGCGTACAAAATTACAGTATAAAAGATCCATTTTCAACTCACTTGCAACTATAATACAATTAACTTATTTTTTGACGTAGTAATTTAGTTATTAATTCCTCATATTTTTACGAGTATAGTTGCATAATAGTTGTAATATCAAAAGGATAGTTGCACAATAGTTGTATAAAAGTTATTTTTTAAGTTCTAGTTGCAAGGCAATGTGGTTTTGGTGGATGCAATTTCTCATAGTGAGGCCAACTTGGGCAAGAAAATGTATTTTTTCTTAGTACATTTTGTATTATTTTAAGGACAAAGGTCCAAACGACATATAACAAGCCCATGTGTTTACTTTGCATTTAGGACTATTGTCCTTTATGGGGTCATTTTCCCAAAAAACATGTTTTCCTAAAGAGGAATTTTCAAATGAAATGTTTTGAAACTTTTTATTTATTGTATTTATAGCGGCCCCAATATGTCATTGTTTTTTACACTCAAATTTAGAAAAATACAAATTTTTGAAAGTGCACAAATTTTGCCGGATTTTTTATTTTGTCTTGAAAAATTTTCATAATTTCAAATCATACCAAACATGTTAACAATTTCAAATTTAATTTTTTAATATTATAACCTACAAGTTTTTTTATAAACAACATATACATTGCATCACATTTACATGTCAAAAAGGGCTCGTGAACTTTTTTTAAACTTTAATTTTTGATAAACAAAAAATTGAAAAAATATGAAAATTTAAATGCTTTTTAGATGTGTATAATAGTACCCTATTACTATAAAAAGAAATTGAAGATGAAATAAATTATATTATGAAAATTAAGGGGCCCTTTATGAAAGTAGTGCTATTGAATGAAATTGTTAAACACCATTTATTCAAACCAAACTTTGATATTGGAATTTTTTTGGATTGATTTTAGATTTTTCAATATCCATATTATTCAATAAGCACAACTTTCCATGATTCACATGTCATTAAAGTGGCACCACATAAACAATTGTAACAAGAATTGCAAAAAAATTAACGTTTTGACATTAATTTTGACTTGTTTGAGCTCATCCACACCCACAATTTTCCTTCCATTTCATTTAGTCTTTTAAGAAACACTTACATTGGATTTTGGACACAAGGTCTTTAAAATAATTCTTGTTATCTTTCGGAAAAAAAAATTATTTTACAATTTTGTCATTTTCACACATTATGTTCATTTGAATGAAAACCCTCATCGAGATGCTTCTTGTGAAATCACATGTGTGGAACTTTTCATATGGAATTGAAATGATAAAACTAAATCATATTTAATATAATTAAGTATTTCACCAAGTTTGGTAATATTTTGAATCATTTTTAGAATATATTTGCACTTTGCAATATATTGTTACAAGTATCATATTCTCACAAATATATATTTTAATCATTTAATATTAATCAAAATATATGATTTATTTTTAAAAATTTATTCTTTGGGCTTTGAACTACCTTACAATGAATATAATTCATGAAACCCCCTTTTAATATTGGCTTGGTGAAAGTTCAAACACACACAATTTTAAAAACTAAAAATCATGACAACATTTTTTGTTAACTGTGATGTGTTTTCACCCATAAGCAATAAACAAGCAAGTAATTTGGCTCTTGTTATCCCATTTACACTCATTAGATATACATTTAACAAGAACAACCTTTCAAAGATGCATGCATATATGAAACCTTTACCCTTTGATATCTTTGAAAAAAAAAAAACTACCCAACATTGGTTTTTACCATGGTATTAATGTAAGTGCAAGTTCACCCAAAGTTTTTTCCCATCCCACAATTCATTAATGCAAACATGAATTTTGTTAATGTTTTTTTGTCAAAATTAAGCCAATCCTCATGTCAACTTGGTGGAAATTCATGCAACAAGGGTCTTGCATGGTTAACCAACCTTAGTCCAACAAATCAACTCCTACTTTAACTTATGGCAAATTTTTAATCTAATTTTTTTGTGTGGTGTAATTAACCTAAAGAGGAAATGTTATTTTGGATTAGTATTCAAAGGGCTTGAGGATCCCACTTGATGGCATTGAAACTAGGATTGATGAAAATTAACTAATTTAGCTTTACTTAGAACCCCATAGTTGCACAATATTACTATATTTCATCAAAATCATATTGTTCAATATAAAAGTAGGTATAATTTGAAAATTTTATAGTGATGAAAAAATGTTTTTAAATTATTCAATAACCATGGACTTATGCTAAGGAAACAACCAACATGTGAATTATGAAACCATTATAAATTCATATGTTTAGTAAACTCTATGTTCACAATTTGCATAATTGGTCAAAAGTTTCATTGAAACTTTCACCTAATAGAAATATTTCAAAGGGTAAATTCAAGATTGGAACTAACATTAGGTGGGTATCTTCATGTACCATTTAGGATGTCACAAATGCAATTTTATTACACATAGCAACCCAAAAAACTCTAGATTGTTGATCAACTATCAAGATATTATCAAAATGAACAATATTTACAAGCTAGAGTGACTCACTTTTGAATCCATTTTAGAATTTTCACAATGTATTTTTTATAAGTAAGAAATATAAACTTGTCTATTTGTAAAAATGTTAATCTTTTCCAAAAATCAAGAACACTTGATCATGTAATATAGCCTATGTTACAATCTTTGTGATTTTTTTTCTTAATTCCACAAAATCATGATATGAGGAACTTTGCCATTTTCATTGATTGTTGGTGTCATAAAAAGTTCATAAAACTTTCATATGATTTGAAATGGTTTGGAGGACCTCATTTTGAATTGCAAACCAAGGCTCAAATTTTTAAAAAATCCATGCAAGTTATTTCACTACAAATTTTGATCATAATGAATCCATTTCCAACTTTGTGACCCTACAACTATTTTTTATTAAAAGTCCCCCATTCAATGTAAAGCTTTTGGTTTTAAATTATTCCACTTTTGTATCACACTAAATTATATAAGAATTATAAGATTGAGCCCCTTTTCATAAAATTGAAAAAACACTTGACAATACTCACATTGAAATCCATAAAGGTGTTAAAAAAATGACAATATGATGTCCAAAAATGGACACTTTAACTTGCAAACACCCTAAAATATTAGGTCATTTAAATACATACCAATGGTTAATAATTGATAAAATTTTATTGCTACATGTCATAAATTGATAGTTATAAAATCCTTTGTAAATAAAAGGACTTTACTCATAACCAAAAAAGGATTCCTTTTTTTTTGCAAATTACATGACTTTTTTGTTAGAACTTATTGAATTAACATTGTTTGTTATAAGTATAATATTTTAAAAATTCACCATATGGCTTCGTATCTATGCCCCAAATTCAACATGACTACTAAAAGTCCTAAAAAATAGTCATGAATGGAAATCTTTAATATGAAAACACCCAAGCTTCAAAAATCTCTAAGAAGATTTTTGATGCCTATGTCCTTGATCAGACCTAGTTGTACAAATGTGTCATACATGTATGATTCAAAAAATTATGCTAAACATACATCAATAGTTGAAAATTGATACGTTGTAACAAGATGATCAAGGTCATATGCACTTAGTCTCAAAACTTCATCAAAACTAATTAATAAAACTTTCAAATTTCTCCTTGTACAAAATTGGGCGGCAATAATGTTCACATTAGTGTTGGTCATGTCCAAGTTTCCAGCCATTTTTGGTTCCAAGTTCAAGTCCAAAAATTGGACCCAATGGGTATGCACGGACTTGGGACCCACCTTAGATCTAGACTTGGTGGGTGTTAAGGGCTTTTTGTACAAGGTCTAGGTCTTAGGCTTAGGTAGGGGCTAGGTCCTAAATTTATATAAGGTTTAGGATCTAGTTTCTAAGCCCCTAGTCTTTATGTGTTGGAGATTCCACCCCATGGGATGTGATGATAGGAGCTACATGATTGATGTGTGGAATGGATAAAGAGATATCTACTAGGATGGTCTATGGTAGTATTAATAAATATATGATAGTTTAAGGTAGTACTTAGTAGGGTAGCTACATAATTTGGTCACTTTGTTTAAGCTTGATTTACACAAAAGTTTAATTTGAACTAGCCCAATTTGAAATGGAGGATTCCTATTGGCTTAGGACTCAAATTGGGTCAGTTTCAAATCCACACCACCACCAATGTAAAGCAAGAATAGGAAACAAGAAAACAAGGGTTTAAATAGGAAGGGTATTTTCCATCGACTTCAATTGTATTGGCTTGTTGTCCCACTAGACAATGGCCATTAACATATCTATTAAGTTGTTCTATTCTAGAATGGGTTATGAAAAATGCTAAGACAATGCTCCCTACATCCCCTCCTTCATTGCTTGTCTTCTACCAATAATATAGGCATGTTATGATTTTTGTAGTGTAGATTTGGAGGTTAGGTTTAATAATGAAATTAATAATATAAGGAAATAATTTTTGTGTACTTCAAGTGATGTACACTTATTATGTTGCATTTACTATTATTTTCTTTCCCAAAACACAAATAATGAAATAAAGTCCTTAAGTTGAAATATATATATATGGGGAAACATTTCCAATTGGCACTCTATTATGTTTGATGAAGGAAACCCTAAACCCTAAACCCTTTGTATGACTAGTTTTGGTCCTTCTTCAAAGCATGGCAAGGTGGCAAGTCAAAGATCCTTTTGTTAGTTCTAGGGTTTGGTAGGTTTGTGAGGATTTTAGAGGACTAATGAAAATGCTAGGAACGGATCATTATTTTCAATGTTCAACAAAATAGGGTTTTGCATAGGCTTGAAGTTTTTAAAATTTTTTTTAAGCCAATGGGATTACTGGATTTGGTGGTCTGAATTTGGTTTTTTAAAGTTATCTTGAGTGAAGTAACTATTTCACTCAAAACTTAATATCTTTAGTGTAGCTTGTGTCGTTGGCCCAAGTGTGAACACATTCTTTATTTTTCACATTTTCAGAATTGAAAATTTCTAAATTTGGCAGTGTGAACACATTTAGGGCTCGACTGATTTTTCCTTCCAAACCCAATTTTTGCAACTTGTTTGAATTTCTTGTAACAAAATCTACTCAAAAATTAATTTCTTCCACACCTTAGCTCTGAAAATTGTGAAACAAACTCTATTAAATCTGACTTGCCAAAGGCTTCCCAACAACACCAATAACGCACACAAATTCCAATACCATTTTCAGTTTCAATTTTATTTAATTTTCATTGAGAAAATGATGCAATAATCAATAACTTCCACACCGTAGCTCCAAACACTCTTAAAGTATGTCAGTGCACCCCTACATTTCAAGAGCTTTCCAAAGATACCAAGACTGCGACATGAAGCACCATGCATGTTTGGGAGATCTCAGCGCGACAAATACAAAACAAAACAAAACAAGTGATGTGTCATATTGTGTCCTTGCCATTTACATTAAAAAGGTATCTTAAGGCAAAGGAAGAATTATGAAAATTCATATATTTCACGATGCGAAAATATAATCTTCAAAAAAATCCTCTGTAAGAAACCAAAATCCTTCAAGATATTATAACTCTATAACCAATCTCAAGTTTTGACACAAGCCCAAAATATCATCTTTCAAATATCCTCATATAAAAATAGACCTATTATTATTACCTAGGGGGCCAAAAATCCCTTAAGCTACTATAATACTCTATAATGAATCTAAACACAATATCCTTGCCTTGGTAGGCTTGCAAGGCCAACAAACTACCTTGCATCATAGATAGATTTATAGACATGGTTCTTGCACATTACTTGTGCACTTTGTTGTGAATTGGGGGATTAGTTTTCACTTAGGCAAGCAAGTAAGGATCCATAGTCTAACATGAAAAATGATGTTAATAGTTCCAAACTCCAAAACCTTACACTAGGTAGGCTTGTATACCACCCCTCTAGACTTACTCACACATTGGTTATAAAGTTACTCATACATTGGTTGAGTTTTGCTTTGGTACAACTTGAGTAGAAGTTGCGCATGCTTGCACACACACATCTTCCACTCTTCCCCAAAATTGTAACAGCAATTTGTACCACAAGTGTTGGCCCAAAGATCCAACAAAGCTTCAGTTGAGCCAGAAAAGATCCATGTGTGAAACCAACCCACATGGGTCATATAGCCTTATAGGTATAGGTATAAGACAACTCTAATTTATTTTGTTGGCCTTGCCTACCAAGGCAAGGATATTGTTGTGTTTAGATTCATTATAGAGTATAGTAGCTTAAAGGATTTTGGTTTCTTTTAGAGGATTTTTTGAAGATTATATTTTTGCATGATGAAATATTTGAGTTTCCGTAATTCTTCTCTTGCCTTAAGATTTTTTTTAAATGTAAAGGGCAAGGCCATAGTGTGACACACATCTTACTTAGAACTGGATCTGGAGGTTCTTCATAAAAATATAGAAATGCCCAACAAGGGCTTAAACCTTATGAAATGCCCGACAATGGCTTAAATCCTAAACCCTATGAAATGCCTAACAGTTGCTTAAACCTTAAACCCTATGATATGCCCAACAGTGGCTTAAACATTAAACCCTAAAGCTTATGAAATGCCCAACAATGGCTTAAATCATAAACCCTATGAAATGCCCAACAGTTGCTTAAGCCTTAAACCCTAAACCCTATGATATGCCCAACAGTGGCTTAAACCTTAAACCCTAAACTTTATGAAATGCCCAACAGTGGCTTAACCCTTAAACCCTAAACTCTATTATATGCCTAACAGTGGCTTAAACCTTAAACCCTAAACTTTATGAGATGCCCAACAGCAGCTTGACCCTTAAACCCTAAACCCTAGTTTATGTAGTGCTGTCATAGTTGATTCTACAGCCCAGATTCACTAAGCCCTGACATGGTGGAGGCTTCAGAGATAGCTTGAAATTTCAGTTTTCTTGGGACCAAGGAAAGGACCTTGTGTGGTTTCACTGAATAGACAAGGGAAAGAAAGCTTGTACACTCAGATGGGTGCATCATCATCAAATCCCAGACCACAATCCTGTTGCTCCTTGCTTCTGCTCCTCCTCAGTACCTGGTGCATTTTTGCATAATATAATATAATACTAACAACACTTTGGCTTATTTCAGGTGCTTATTGGGCAGAGGAATCGGCAGAAACCCAAAACAAATTACAACTTGCACTAGGCTCTACTATCTTCACTAAACTCCTCTTGTCCCATATGATGATAAGGATGACATAATGTTTCAATCTCCAATTTCCCTGCCTCAGGAATGAACTTTGGATTCCCAAAGTCAGTGTACCTGGTGTTGAAGGGATTTTGGGATCGAGTAAATTTTCCATCTATCTTATTACAGCACTAGTCTGTAAACCCATTTTGCAAGCAAAATGATCAAATAAGCAAAAGACTAAAGTGTTATGTATCAAAGTCCATTTTGTCCACTTCTACCCATCAAATGAATGCTGTGTAAAAAGGCACTCTTTTTT
>Ga0209611_10007678_pt1 | contig 17184 bp, 11 predicted proteins | sample S1TSphgellanicum_3_FD_187693 | JGI IMG/M metagenome (GOLD analysis project Ga0209611, IMG submission 187693) | Host-associated microbial communities from peat moss isolated from Minnesota, USA - S1T2_Fc - Sphagnum magellanicum MG (SPAdes) (version 2) | ecosystem: Host-associated > Plants > Peat...
TTTTTTTTTTTTTTTTTGTTTTTTTTTTTTTTTTTTTTTTTTTTTTTTTTTTTTTGGGCTACATAGTGGAAGTTAGTAGGTACATTTTGGGATTTGTTTTTTCCTTTTTCTTTTTCTTTTTTTTGGGTGTTGTGTGGGAACCATTGATGCTTTCCAATGGACTAGAATTTATTCTTATCCCATAGATAAGTAACATATCAATTCTATGAAATTGTAGGAAAGAACACCTTATTGATTAATGTTTGTTTCAAAGAAAAATTAAAAAACAAAATGAGAAGGGCCTTGATTTCTATCCCTCCTTTCCAATTCCAACACACACACACACACACACACAAAAGTCTAGGACTGGATGAAAAGCTTGAATGAGTTTAGATGACCGGTAAATTTAGGGGGTGGGAAAGCCCATAACCATGGTTTTTTTTTTTCCCCCACTTTGTGATCTCAAAAGCTTGGCAAAGTTTTCCAAACATTAAACAAAAAAAATTCTCCAAAAAAAATTTCTCCAAAAGTTTTCATATATTTTTGGTGATAAAAAATCACAAAAAATTTCCCACCAAAAGTTCAGTACCCATAACATTGAATTTCAGGAAAAATATGCACAACTAATTTTTGGATCTAAATTAATGGTATTATAATTCATTTATTGGTAAAAAAATACATGAAATTTTGATCATTTGAATACACCACTAAACAAGGTTACCAATGTCCTTTTTTGTAGGGGATGATGTCCTAAATATTGTGTCCTTATAATTTTTAGGTTTGGCAAGGTTTTAAGCTTGGAGATGTCATATTTAGGATTGAGGGATAAACTCAAGGATGACGATGAACAACACTAAGGATGGATGGTGAGAAGATGTTGGGGAAGTTGGGATTTTTAATTTATTTTAAATTCTTCAAATGACAAAGGGATGTTGGGAACACACTAGGGATGTTGGGGCAACATTGGGCAAACCCCAATGATGCCAAGGGAATTTTTTAAAAGAAAATTAACTTCTTTTAATTATTATTTTTTTGGGTAACAAAGGGGGGGAACACTTTGCATTCAAAAAACAACAAGGATGTTGTAGAAATGTTTTTTTGGGCGATGACAAGAGGACAATAAAAAAAAAATCAAGGAGATGCTAAAAAGATGGTAGGAGGTGTTTAACAACATCAAGAAAATGTCAAAAAATAAAATAAAATTGGGTGACAACATAAGCATGTTGAAGGACATTAGGCAACATCAAGAAAATGTCGAAAAATATTAAGCAACATTAGGAAAATTTCATCAAATGTTAGACAAAGCTAGGAAAACTTTAAAGGTGTATGTCCATCAAAGTTAAGAAAATTTCAAGGGTGAAAACGCAATAAAATATGCTATTGATGGATACTTTTGTTTTTTTTTTTTGGAAAGTATTGATAAATTAAACTTTAAATTAAGCTTTCATGATCAATTTAAATTTAGGAAGTTCTTTGATTTCATTGCATAATATTTTAAAATTACATGTTTTAATATGCATTTAAACACATTAATAGAAATACAAAAATAAGAAAATACATGTTTCACTTTTGCTTCAAGTATATGAAAATAAAATTTTAATTTTTTATATTTTCACATGGATAGCACACTATCATGTATCTATGTGTTTTCAATTGTTTTATGTTATAGTCATAATCCATCGACATTTTCATACAAAAGTACTTTAGAAAATTTGAAAATCTAGCCAATTTAAAATATTTTTTCATCCATTTTTTTTGTATTGAAATTCCTCATATTTTGTGTGTAACTTCCCATAAATTCATTGAAGCTCATCAATGTTTCATAATGAAAGTTAAAGACATTTTCAATAGATTTTTTCATGTTTATGCCATAGTTAAAGAGGTGACAATGATTGTATTAAGGATTTTTTTGGGCTTATTTTGCCATGCTTTCACCCTAAAGGATATAAGAAAAATTGCAAGAGATGATGTGGACAAAAAAAATGTTGGGAAAATGTTGGGTAACATTGAAAAAATGACAAACAACATTGTGTAACATTAAAAAATCACTAAAAAAAATTAAAAAAACATTGGGCAACTCCAAAAAAAATGTTAACAAATGATAAGAAGAAGTAAGTCCAAACCAAAAAATATATATTTCACTCCTTGTATGTTTGAAAAAACACCTAAAGTAAAAGGGTATTTTTTAATATGTTATGAAATAATGTTGTATTTTAAATTTTAAATGTATTCTAGATATATTCTAAACATTTTAGACATATTCTCATAATGAATTATAAGCTCCTTATTACATTTAAGTAAAAATATATATATTATTAATTACACCTTTTTTTCATGCACACTATTTGGAACAAAATGGAAATGATTTCCTTGGGGTTTTTAGTAAAAATATTTTAAAAATAACTTATTGCTATTAAAGATGTTTCGAAAAACATTAAAGATGTCATTATTGGCAACCCTAATGCCTGCAATGGTTCTAGAAGGACAATGACATGGTCCTTATATTTCAATTTTTTTTCAATGGGTGCATTCACAATGTTAGGAACCAAGGGTGACAAAATACAAATCTAAGGATTTCATGTGATGTGTGGCATTCCAGGTTGATGTATTTACAAAACAATTGCATTTCTCACATCTAATTTATAATTATGTTCTAAATTTAAATACTTTTTTACTAAACCTCCTAAATCATGTATACCCAAGGGAGACACTAAGTATTCAAAGTTTAAACTATTTGAATCAAACAAACATTATGTGAGGGAGTACGAAGCAAGGGATTTTTTTTCCACACCTTATTATAACCTAATTTTTTATCACTAGTAGAAATCAGCCAAAATGTCATCACTCTACTTGCAACTACATGCAACAATTGATCGTTTGTGATTTCTTTGAAAATATTTGCAACTATAGCATCAAAATTCAAACTTTTGGTCATTCCTATGACTTTCATGCAACTATGTTGCAATTATTTATGCTTTCATCTTATGCATTGGATGGTTTCAAATCTATTTTCATCCGTGAATAAGCTTATGTGTCCCATTAATCACAATAGTCATCGAGTTAGGCACACCCTTAGAGGTATATTATGGTGCAATATAATAAAGGTATATCTCTATGTGTGTATATTAAAGATTATTTCAAATTTAAAATTTAAAGATATTTCAATTTTTTAAATTCTTATTTGAATTTGAAAATTATTATATCCACATATTTCAGTCACCTTATATTTAGTCTTTTTGTTTTTTTTCTGCGTCCAATTTTAATACCTTATATTCATTTAAATTTTTAGTTCAAAATTGGAAATAAAATCAAGATTTTTCTTTTAGAAGTAGATCATTTGCACAATAAATTAAAACATGTAAAAATAGTTGTCTTGAAATGCCTTTTAGTAATCTATTTTGCTACGAATAAGATTAACAAATTTTGTGGCCAATGTAATTATTTCGATTGTAGTTTAAACACATGGGTACATTCACATTAAAAAAAGCCAATGAAGTTGTTGACAATGCTTGAAATTGCACTTACAATACTTTGAAAAATGATCATCAATTATATTTAATGAATTATTTATCCAAAATTTGCAATTGTGTTTTGGTGTTCATGAAATTAGACTTCTAAGAATTTGGAATCATTTCATTATGTTATTAGAATCCTTTATCATACACAACACTTGTTGACAAGGTCCTTTTAAGAACTCTAAAATTTGAACATGTTTTTTGTTATTCAAACCTTTATCATATGTTCTCAAATTTATTATGGGCTTTAATATATTTCATAAGAAGGGCCATGTGTGTTTATATTTTTAAATGCACAAGTATTGAATTCTTTTAACGAATGATGTTGATTTTGATTCTAAAAGTTTTTAATGGTCAAAAAAGTTCAAAATTTATCATCTTAGTTATAAACAAAATTATACATTTGACCATACTCTAAGTCCTCGTGCAAAAAATATATATTATAATATGAGTCGTGTTTAGTTTCAATATTAATATCTAGTCCCAGAAATTACATTTATAATATAATTTTGATATTTAATAGACCAATACATGTAGGACACATGTAAAATGCAGTCCTTAGTAATGACTTCAGCCTTGGTCATTGTGGTTCCTTTTACTGTGTTTTTACCCACATGAAATTATGGGATTAGATAATAACAATTGCCGATATAACTTGTAATTTAAGAAACTAATATTAGTCAATGCAAATTAAATCCTCAACTAACTTCTAATACACAAATGGAACAATAAAAATAGAATAAAAACCCGACTTGACAACAATTTTTATCATCTTGTAATGTAAATAGTAAACTATAAAATAATTATTGTCAACCCATTGTATTTGATGGGAGGTGATTGCAAGTTCAAATGGCTTCATTATTTGGCAAAAAAAATTTATACTTTTCATATTCTTTTGAGCTTTGGAAGAACCACATAATTGAACAAATTTTGATCCATTCAATCCAAATAATTGTTTTATCTATTGTTTGGACCCAACTAGAGAAAATTATTTTAATGTATGCACAAACCCAGCATAAAATGAGTAATTTTCTACAATGATATAGACATATGAAAATACCCATATTTTTAGCACTAATAAAAAAAAATTTTAAGTTCATTAAGAATAATTTTTAATTGACATGTTAGAAAAAATTTAAAACTTTATTTTATTGATACATTTTCTAATTAAAATAAAATTCCTAAAAATCATAATATCAATCACTGGATCATTTTGAAGTCCAAGTAAAAAACCTATTGTCAAAATGCATAGTCCATTCAATTCATTTTATTAGTCCATAGATGATTCTTTTAATTTTTTAAGTTTTGCATAAAAATATTTACATCGTATGCATTATTATTCAAATTAATAATCTCAAAATAAGTCCCTATTGAGAAATTATAATGTGTAGAATATAAATTAATCATTGCATTTACATTCATATCACATAAATTAATCATTGTCATTATTACAATTCATGGTTTTTAAAAATTGTCTAAGTTGATTACTTTTTCCACTTTGACCAATCAACATGTCCATCTTGAATAAAGGCTCAAGGCTTGAATGACATGTGTATTTTTTTACTAATGAATTTGATCAAAATGACCTATTTGACTACCTATCAAATTGAACATTTAATCAAATCGAACAAAACATTGACCACCTTCGTCAAAATGGCCAACGGGTTTTAGTCAAGTGCAACATCTAGTCAAGTTGGACAAAACAAAAGAATAGTAAAAAAAATATGTTTTTTTGAATTGCAAAATGAGTTTTTTTTTTATTAGATTTATCATTATTGAGGTGAGGGGTTCAAAAGTTTTGGATAGAGCATAAAACCCAAGTTTTGACATGATACATGTCACCAAAAGGCTTGGTAAATATTTCCTAATTAATCAGGTTTGTCTATATTGTTTTCATTAACTTGTTAGATGTTTTAACATTTGTTCTTTGATGAGAGTACATGGGATTTCCAAGATTCTCTTAGTCCAATAATTAACTTTGAAGTAAAAAATACCACTAAAAACTTGAAATCCATCTTTGCACCCAATAATTCAACATGCAAAAAAATTAAAAATGGAAACATAATAAATACAAAACAACACAAAGTCTCTCACTTTTCCACTCCAAGTGGAATTTGAATAATATAAATCAAGATTGATTATTCAAAATAATTACACATAGCCTTAGGTCAAAAGTCAAAATATTGACATGAAAAACAAATGCAAAAAAGGTTAGTGATAATTTCAAACCTAAGAAAAGGACATGGATCAATGATGAAAATATTTACTCTTAAAATTAAGATCCACTTCACAAGTTGTGGTTTATATTCAACATGTTTTGTTTTCCCAATTTGCCAAATCTACCAAAATTAGATTAGGTAAAGAAAAGTACAAAAGCAAGGGTATTCCTCAAGATTGTTGGCTATTTCCCCAAGTTCAACACAAGAATGTTTATGGATCAATCTTGTTTTAAAATGCATGATAGAAGAAGAGATGGATAGGACATGTGGACACTAGAAACAACGATGTGATAAATAGAACCTAAAGAGGAACATATTGCAAAATGATTTAAACTATTGTGATGACCCCTCCCCCCCAACATGTAGTCAAAGCATGATCACATCAAGATGGACTTGACATTACTAGAAAAACATAGTTTCTTTTATTAAAGAATATAATAAGAAAAGACCCCACTTGGACAAGCATCAAAAAGATGATACCATCATTTTGAATAAATCAATTTTAACATGTATATTGTGATTCATGTGATCTTTTTTACTAACAAAGTAACAAACTATATGACTAATCATTTTGACTAAAAAATAATGAACCATTTGACTCTAGTCAAATTTCTACCCATATTTAGATAATTTATTTTCTAAATTATTATCAAAATTAATATTTTGTGGTAGGTAGGTAATACTACTACAAAAACATGTTTTTAATTTCCCTACAATTGTGAGTAAAGTGATTAGCATGACTAAAATACTTAACTAAGATGACTAATTACTACCTCCCTTCAAAAATAGGTTTATTTTAAATGACTTTGATGACTCATTTTTTCAATCAAAATAAACACTACTACTTACACATGGTTGCATGGCATAGGTGCATGTAGGTATAATGACTAATATAAGTCACTATTATTAGCATTGTGACTTGTGTCATGTAACATTTATTAATTTTTTGTCGTGGGTAATGTGATTTTTGTAATTTGGTGTGCCTAGGCACATAGTAGGTGTGTAAATGCCCCCTAAGGTATATTTAAGGGTATACATGTAGGTTGGGGTAGGTAGATATGTTGATACATAAGTAGGTAGGTTACAACTATGTAACTAGAGAGGTAAATAGTTAGGTAGATGAATAGATATTTAAGTAGGTATATGGTAGGTAGATATAGTAACTAAGTAATTAGGTTGATGACCAATGCACCTACCTACCTACCTTCCTTACTTACCTACTTTGTTTCCTTCCTTCTTACCTTAATTCCTACCTATAACTTTCCTATGTACCTAAGTAAAAAATGTAATAATATGTGAACTTACCAAGTGAAATAAAAATATTGACAAATTTTTTCACCTTATTAAGGTGTGTGTAATTGTAAAGGACTTCGCATATCCTCAAAAAGGTGAGTGGTTCAACTTCTCATGCTTGCACTTTATATTCATGCCTAGGTGGTAGCCTAGACTTATAAAGGTCACCTAGGCTCAGGAAGATTTAAGAAGGCCCTACATAGGCTCAAAGAGGCCTACCTAGACTACTCAAGGATATCCAAGGAGGCCTACCTACGCTTAAGGAGGTTTGAAAAGGCCAACCTAAGCTTGGGGAGGTTCAAACATGCCTATGTATGTTTGGGGAGGTTCAAGGATGCATGTTTAGGCTTAGTAGAAGTTTCACGAGGTTTGCCTAATTTTAGTAAAAGGTTTGAAGAGACTTGCATTTTTATTTAAAATTTGAAATATTTAGAAAATTATTTAAATATTACATTCATGATTTATATTATGTACCTATTAGTCAACAATATCAATTAGCACCTCTGTCAAGTGTTTAAACAAAACATAAAAATCACATCAACTAGCTTTTAATCAAAATCAACATGACATAATGGAATGAACTAATTATTCATTCATATCTAGAATGACTAATTATGTGCTACATTATGTTGCTGTAAAAATTTGGTCTTTTTCAATTGTATAGTTAGCTTGTCTAAGTGTCCATTTGAACTAAAATCCAATCATAAAAAATGGTGTAAAAAACATGATGTGTAATAATGTAAATAGGTTCTAAAAAGGTTAGTTGGTAAGTGGTAATCTAGCCTAGCCTAACTATGTATTCTAGCACCTTATGCATGCACACAAATTATAAGTATTAAACATTAAGCCCTTGACCTCCCCAATGATAAACCAAGTCTTTAATCAATGAACCACACGTTCAAAAAGTAACAATTTTTGTCATGTTTTTATTTCAAATGTTTAAATTTCACATGAAATGATGTGCGCTATTCATGTAGGTAAGTAGAATGGTTAGGTAATTAGTAGGTAGGTAAGCTGGAGGCATGAATCATATAGGTAGGTTATAAGTTGTAGGAAATAATTAATATGTAGGTAGTTAAGTGGGTGGGTGGGTAGGTAGGTCTAATGGGTGTTTGCACACTATGGTGATCTTATATGGATGTCACAATGGCAGTTTTTCCTATATTTCTTAAATACAAGAAAATAAATAAAATAAAAATCATTGAATAATAAAAAAGGGATTCAACTATCTAAAGCTATCTTCCAAGAATGAAAAAATCAAATCAAAATTGTGGATAGCCAATAAGTAATTGACTTTTGAATTTTGCCCACACATTTTGTCACACTTGTAAAACTTATAAATGTGGACTTTTATCTTACAATGTGTTAATCTTATATGTTTGAAACTTTGGGATATTGGATTAATTATGTTTAAGGAACTAAAGTTTCATTGAATGAATGGAATGTGATTTTAATAAATTATTATGTTAAAAACTTTTCAAAATCCCAAAAATTGTAATTATTTAAAAAGCCTTTTAAGTATTTTAAAAAATTATTTTAAAAAAAAATTATGATATGTTTCATATGTCTTATAACATCACAACTTTGAATTGGAAATGGAAAAAAATGTTATTTTCAATATCATCTAAATATTCATATTTTAAGCCAGTTTTCAATTACACTAAAAAAAAACTTTGAAAAAAAAATTTAATTTGCTGAAATTGAAACACCCTAATGTGTTTTCACTTTAGTTTACATATCTAGCTTATTTAGTAGGTAACCTAACTTATTAACTAACATACAATGTCCCATTTAACTAAAAAACCACTAGTTATCTTGACCAAGGATGTCAGTTTTAAATATCCAACTTGATTAGAACCCATTGGCCATTTTTTTGTCGAACTTGATTGGATGTCTATTTTAACAAATAGTTAAATAGGTCACTTAACTCAAATTGATTAGTAAAAAATAACCCTATCATGTAAGCCTTGGGCTTCTAATCAAAATTTACAGTTCACTAGTTAATAAAAAAAGATTAATTAATCAATGTGGATAATTTAAAATACCATAAATTTTAGTAGTGACATGAATTTTACCAAATATGGTAAGCAAGTTGATTCTAGATAGTTGATTTTAGACAACATGACCATACAAAAAAAAAATCATTAACAACCAAAAAGCTTGACATTAAAAAAAAAACACTAATATTTTCAAAAGCAAAGGTAACCTTGTGAAGACCAATTTCAAAAAGGATTCAATAGTACTTATGATAAAAAGACATTTCAATATACATGTTAGAAATGGAACATCACATAACCCTAAAAATGCTTGTGTGCTTTTGAAGCATATTAAATATTTTTATGGAGGCTAACCTACATTTGCTTCAACCTTGTGACACTTTTTCTTTTTCTTTCAACTTCATGATGACAAATTGCCAAGCAAGAGAAAGGAGCTAAGTTGGAGGTCCAATGTTCATTTAGCTAGATTAGGTTCCTTGATCAAAATGTGAACACCAATGGAAGTTTAAAAGGTAGGAATAAGAAGAAAGTTATTTTGATAGAGTCTAGACAACTTTATAGAAATAAAAACCAACAACACAAACCAAAAGCCAAAAACTTACTTATAATAATAATAAAAAGCTTTGCAATGGGTAGAAAAAGAAATTAAAAAACCTCACTTGCACATCATTTATAAAATCACTTAACAACATCAACAATGTGATGGCAACATTAAAAAAACAATCAAATTGATAATAGAAGTAAGAGCAATGGCAATAAGATTGATGATGACAATGGGAAAAATAGGGGCAACAACAAATACAAACAAAGAAAAAAACATCAAATGTGCAGAGTTGGTTCAAAGCAATGATTTGTTGCAACCCTAGCATATGAATTTCACCAATTTTGACTCATTTTGCTATTTTGGTTATTAATATTAGGATCACCTTCAATTTTGAGAAGGAATGGCGCACATTGATAAGGAAAAAAGATATTTGAAAAAAACAAATTGTCTACCCCCAAAGCTTTGAATATTTGTATCATTTTAAAAACTTTGTGAATAATTAAACCTATTGAAAAATGAACTGAAAATCCAAATTATTGTGTTGCCCTTATTATTTTTCAAAAATAGAAAAATTACAACTTTAAGTAATCCCATACACAATAATGGGTTTTTTCCTAAAAAAAAAGATCACCTAAAAGAGCTAGAAAACTTCTTTTTTTTGAAAAGGGTGTCATCACATTTATATTTACTAGCTACAATTTTTTAAGAGTTCCTTGAAATAATGTTGTCAATTAGATTGAAATGTACTTACAAATGCTCGCCACCCTAACTCCATCAAGAAATTGAAAAAAGAAGAAGCAAGGGTACCAAAGTTAGGAAAAGAAACAAAGAAAAAAAAGAATTGATCCAAGCACTTGAAGGAGTTTAAAGATCAATCACTTGAAACTCTTGAAACTCCCCTCCATAACTTCCCCCCTCCCCAACTCATCACTAGAGTGAGTCAGTGGGTCTTGTTGTGAATACAAATGCAAGTCATAAGCATTTAGTCTTCATGTTCAATCCACTTACATGTATAATTCTTCTCCAAGCCCATTGATGTCTTTCTCACGTGATCCAACACAAGAAAAAAGAAAAAAAGTAAAAGGTGTGGGAAGAAGAAGATCCCAAGTGGTGGGTGCATTTCCAAAATGAGGAGGAGTTGAAGACAAACTTGGCGCTTTGCTAGCAGAGAGCAGAGAGGGGAGAGAGTCTAGCTAGGCCTGCATTTTGAATGAGAATCTCCCACACCATTGGACTTCAACCCACCACCATGACGGTGGATGGGTGAGTGAGGCGGATGTTATCATGAACCCTAAACATAATAATATGTAGATCACACAAGTGTAGAAAACAAGAGGGTTGCTAGATCTTCTTCTTGTGTACCAACTTCTTCTTACTAGTTTTGTTGTTTTGGGTGGTGGGTTATTTAGAGAAACTGCATCAAAGACTTTCAACCTGTGATCTTGTACAGCTGATGATCATCATCACATCACAGCTCTCAACAATCTAATAATACACAGACAGTTCTGATATACAATCATGCTTCTCAAATTTTTCTTTTTGAAAAAAGTCAAATAACCACCAAGGAAAGTTATTGTCAGTGGTTTGTTTCTTTGCCTGTTCTTTCATGAAACCCAGGCCTGCAACTCTTTGAGGTTTTTTAGTAATTGGAAGTGGCAGTTTCTTTGATTCTGTGTTTTTTCAAAGATGACTACACTAGCCAGTTATAACAAAAAATCAAACAATTTGGTTTTAATTACACCTACTCAAAGAGTTTTACTACTACTACTACTACTACTACAAGGAGATGGATGGAAGATCACTCCCCCTCTCAAGGAGGACATGTCAGAGGCCTCCTCCTCTTCTATAAGAGAAATTATTCGTTGCAGATCAGTGCCCCTCCAAATATACTACAAAAATTTCTCTAAGTGCTTTGCGGAAGTAAAAATGCTAATAATTTCTGAACTCTGGCTCCTCACTTGAACCTGTCAAATGGCAAGCATTACACTAGATGATGATCAATGTAGTGATTAAATTGGCTTTGGGAGTTGTCGTTTGTAAACTAAGCTATTCTTTAAGAGCTAATTAACTTACAAATCCCCTATCGCCTTCAAAGGTTTCAGGCACCCATTAAATTGAAAGGGAAGACAAAGATGAAGAAGATTCTTGGATGGGGTTTTCTTGGATTCCAGAAGATAGTAGTAAGATTCATCATGCCAACAAGTGACCCACAAAGATTAAAGTTGCGGTTCATATGGCATCCTTACCTGAACCCACAAAAGACATTCAAATCGAATTCAAGAAGAATCAGGCTAATTAATTAACGAATGGTAATCAAATCAAAATTGTGCTTTGTTGTTTAGGCCCTCTTCCACTCCCTTTTCTGCTGCCTCCAGGATTTCAGAAATGTAAAGATCATGTCCAATAGACATTGCCTTGGTTTGTGGATAGATATATAGTAAGTAGTCTTGGTGTGAAAGTATAAAACCCATAAAGCAAGCCCCTATGAAACCCTAAACCCTATCACTTCAAAATTGATGTGTTGTTGTTAATCAAATTGTGAAACTTCTTTGATTTCATGAAATTCAAATTATTGAAACATCTTTCATCTCCAATTGAACCCAATAACGCACAAAACCCTAAACCCTACAAACTTCAAATATTCCAACATTTTGTTTTTTTGAGGTGTAAATTTGGCTAATGTTTTGGGAAATTTGCTGTCAATTTTTATTTTTTTATTACAAAATTGAAAACTAGGTCTTATAAATTCTTCGACATTTTTCGATCACATTTGGTAGTCTAGTTTGGGAACCAAACCGAGATAGACGGTATTTATTTATTTATTTATTTATGTATTTGTCGGGTTTTCAATGATCGATCTTTCTCAAGTGCGAAACCCGACAAACCCATGACTGTCAAATTCTCCCCCCCCACCCCTCCCACCCACCCACCCACCCACCCACCCACCGCCCCCCCCAAAAGAAATCGGCAATCTAAATTCCATCATCACCCATGATCACCATAATCTTAATAATTATATACAAAACCTGCCATTTCTATATGACACCAAATCTGAATATATTCCAATTCAGAACCCCCTCCCCCCCAACAAAAAAAAAAAAAAAAAGTGTTATTTTGTCAAACCTGAACCGAAGAAAAAAAAAACCAGTTCATTTAATTTTTGTTATGTCTGCAACCATTCATGATGTTCCCTCCGTCCGTCCGTCCATCCGGCAGCACCAATCCATCAGCAAGGATCAAGGGGAACAGAAGATATAATCAATTCCAATATTACACTTTGCAGGTTAGTCATTTTTTAAATTTAATTTTCACATTATATTATTTTGCATGGCAATTTTTTTTGCATTATATAATTTTCCATGTCAATTTTTTTGCATTATATAATTTTCCATGGCAATTTTTACATTATATATAATTTTCCATGTCAATTTTCATATTGTACAATTTTCCATGGCAATTTTTACATTATATATAATTTTCCATGTCAATTTTCATATTGTATAATTTTCCATGGCAATTTTTACATTATATATTATTTTTTCCATGTCAATTTTCATGTTGTATAATTTTCCATGTCAATTTTCACATTATGTAATTTTCCATGGCAATTTTTACATTATATAATTTTCCATGTCAATTTTTTCACATTATATAATTTTCCATGGCAATTTTTACATTATATATAATTTTCCATGTCAATTTTCACATTATGTAAATTTCCATGGCAATTTTTACATTATATAATTTTCCATGGAAATTTTTTCATATTATATAATTTTCCATGTCAACTTTCACAATATCTTATTTTCCATGTCAATTTTTTCACATTATATAATTTTCCATGGCAATTTTCACACTATATTATTTTCCATGGCAATTTTCATATTATATAAGTTTCCATGGCAGTTTTTACATTATATAATTTTCCATGGAAACTTTTTCATATTATATAATTTTCTATGTCAACTTTCACGATATCTTATTTTCCATGTCAATTTTTTCACATTATCTAATTTTCCATGGCAATTTTCACACTATATTATTTTCCATTTTAATTTTCATATTATATAACTTTCCATGGAAATTTTCACACTATATTTTTCTTCCATTTTAATTTTCATATTATATAATTTTCCATGTCAATTTTCACATTATATAATTTTCTATGGCAATTTTCACATTATATTATTTTCCATGGCAATTTTCTCATTTTATTATTTTCCATTTTAATTTTCATACTATTTAATTTTGCATGGCAATTTTCAACTTCATTTTCTAGTTGATATATATATACACCAAATTCACGTTAACATGAATGAGTTCCAAAGTGCAAATTGATACCTAGTGTGGTTTGTGACCAAAAGGATATAAGTAGCTTTGTGTATATAAGGTAAGGAACTTTTGTGAGAAGTGTTTTCTTGGGATCAATTGCCCAAAGGAACCAAAATAAAAGTTCATTACTTCAAGTAAATTTTGGGAAAAAAAAAAAAAATCCTTTTCAAAATTTTCTTCAATGGAAGAAGCTTTTGAAAGGTGAAGCTTTCAAAATCAAAATTTTGAAAAAAATTTCATGAACACAAAACAAGGTTCATTTGTGATGATTTTTTGTTGAAGGAGGCGACTTAAAAAATGAATGGAGAAATGCTTTAAACTTACTTGTTTATAAATGCTTATAATGAGATTTCAACAAATAAGAATATTGACATACAAATTGTTTCCCTAAATTGTGTGTTTAAAATAACTTTAGCTAGGACAACAAAAAGAGGGAAAATTAATAAAATAAAATAAAATAAAATAAATTTTTGATTAATCATATATTTGATGAGCAAGCTAGTATTGTGTGTGCATGTAAATTGTTACATGTGATGAGCTTTCCACCATTGGGTGTAGCCCACATAAAGACCAAGTTTTAGGTGTGTGAATGATCATAACCCATTAAAAAAATGTAAGTTTTATGTATCATATTTTTTATGTGTTTTGTATGGTGTATGTATCACATTTGTGTGAGATTTTTGTTGTGTAACCTACTTATGTGCTAATAGGGTCTTCATTGAAATAATTAAAAATTTAATCTAAGTCATAGGTTTAGATCCTTCCTAGGTTATATAGGTCCATATTTTTACCATACTTCACTTGATTCTTGAGGTGTTATACATAATGAAAAATTTTCAATGGAATGTATATAATTATTCTGCAGTTTTGAAAAGCTTGAAATTAACAATTGACTATTTAAAAATTGAAAAATTGAAAAAAAATAAATAAATAATTGATTTAGGGGGTTGCCAGATGATGTAAAAAAAATCTATAAATGTAAATTTGTTTCAAAAATTTATAAATGTAAAAAACTTGATCACAATCAACAAATTAACAATTTGTCCAAAATTAACCAAGTTGAAGGTTTCTATTCTAATTTTATAAATGCATGTTTTAATTGCACAAAGTTGAATTTGATATTGAAAATTTTGCATCAAAAAATAGAATATTATAAAATATGCATATTAGATGATCCTTTGGGGATTGTTCATTGATTTTCCATATTTTAATCATGTTAATTTTGATTTGTAAAAGTTACCCCTTGTTGGGAATAAAAGTTGCCCCACTTAAATCACAATGCAAATGTTAACACATTGAACATAGACATAAATACATAAAAAGTTAGATGCGAGGAATGTTTTTACACCTAATCCTTAAGCGTGCAAAGGATCTTATACCTATGTTTCTAAAATATGAAATTTTAGATTTTCATCATAATATATAGGAAATAAAAATTGACATTTTTGAAACATCCTATGAGTTTTTTTAAAATGATATTATGTCTAGTGATTTTTTTCTAGGAATTTAAAAAAAAATCAACTTAAAATTTTTTTTTGCAAGTATTTTTTAAATGAATATAAATGACCCAAATTCACCAAATTTTGAAAATAAGATGCTTCATTTGATTTCACTTTCATATTTAATTTATAGCCAAAATTTGGCGAAAGTTTTTGTATGGATGATCACCACTGTTGTTACATTACAAATTGGGGTGGGGCGGGGGAGAGGTGACACTAGATAAACTTAATTTTTCAAATGCAATAAAATTGTTCAATTTATCTTACCAATAGCCCTCTAGAGAACGAGATTCACTCATCACTCTATTTGCAAGTTCTTTAGAATCAAAGTCCACCTTGTTTTGGCATTGTTGCCCCAAGTTTGGATGATGTTAACAAGCTTGTTAAGTTTCAAATCCCTTTTTTGAAGCTTTTCTTGAAGTAGTCATATAGGGATTGAAACAAGTTAAGTTTTTCAACCTACAAACCATGTTGAGTTTAGACAATGCAAGAATGCATTTCAAGATTAGTTCAATAGGCCATGTAATGGAAACCTCACGTCACGTCAGAGGAGCATGATTCAATTGAATTTTATCATGTAATCCCAATCCTAGCAACTTGAAAACCATTCACATCCACTCCAAAATAAATGAGCTTTTAGAGGCAAAAGATTCACTTGTCAAACAACCAACAATCAACTTGCCACCGTTTTTCCTTTTCTTTTTTTTCAAATTTGTGATATTGAAAATTTGGTGAATCTTTCCAAAAATGAAACAAAAGTAGTTGAATTTACACTTGAAAAAAAATCCCAATGTTTTTTGTTGCAAGACCAACCAACAAAATTTGTTGCAAGGCAAAAAAACATTGGCCAACAACACCCAATAGTGCACCGTGCAAGATGGATGAATGGTGTGTGGATAGAAAATTGTTTTTGGTTTTTTTTCTTGTGTCCCATAGCTAACAACCATGGTTAATTATGTAGTAACTATTAACCATCGAAACGCACCTACCCATTTAGTACACCCACTTAGTGACATGGCTCCTTACCTACCTACATAGTAACCGCTTACATTCCGTGTCTAGTTATCTACTTACCCACTTACATACCAAGTTCCTTAAAAATAAAATAAAAATAAAAATAAAAACTAAACCACATACATAGGTATCAATATATATATTTTTAAAATCATCAGTTATCAAATTTAGTATCAAAGTAATACTCATTGTAGGTACGTAAATACATTAATATGTAAATAATTTTATTTCTTTAAAATTTTGGGTAATAACCACTAGTTTTGCATAAAGGTCGATTCTCAAATTACCCACCTTGAGAACCGTTAGTTATACTACCTAGGTAAGGTAGGTTATTGGTTTTTTTTTAATATAAAAATTTAATTCAATTTAATTTAGCTATTTTATTATCATAAACATGTATAGGATAGGCTTCAAATATTAACAAAATCCTAGATATTTTTAAGGGTTAGGATTAAAATATTAACTAAAATCCTATATATTTTTTACAGGGTTATCAGGCTTTTGGGGGGGGGGAATGCTCATCATCTCTTGTAAACTTTAATTACATTTGTGCGGAATGAAATCTGGGATAGTAATAATTTGATTTACTGCAATTGCCAGAAGAACAGGCAAAGCTTTGAGTTTAGCTTCTATAGTTTCCCGTCACCAACACAAGCTTGCTTCCCTTCCGAGTGCATTTTGAGCGGTTTCGATCGGCTTCGATAAGCTTGTTTTTTGCTTTGGAACTTTGGGGTTTTGTCATAATTGTTGTTGTTGACCGATTCAAATCCCCCCCCTGCCCCCTCTCCCCCC
>Ga0209611_10007679_pt1 | contig 17183 bp, 14 predicted proteins | sample S1TSphgellanicum_3_FD_187693 | JGI IMG/M metagenome (GOLD analysis project Ga0209611, IMG submission 187693) | Host-associated microbial communities from peat moss isolated from Minnesota, USA - S1T2_Fc - Sphagnum magellanicum MG (SPAdes) (version 2) | ecosystem: Host-associated > Plants > Peat...
TATATGCTTATCTATGCACCCCACTTCATCTATATATGCTTAAATATATCATGTCTGCAATACTACACCCCATTTCATCACTGTTATATGTGTAATACAACACCCCATTTCTGTACACCGCATAGGTAACTACAACATAATAGCACCCCATTTCTAAAACAGTACAACTATCTATGCACAACATTTCTTTAAATATATGGCGTGCTGCTTAAAAATGCGGGCTTGCTCCACATTAATGCTTAATCACAAATCTTTTCAGCATATATACTTAAACTTCAGCACTATGGTATATGCCAATATTTTTTATTCGCTTTGACATTTAGGGTATAAGAATTTGCGGGTTAATCACACATTAGTTTATGCAAATTTCTTAAATTATGTGTAGCTTTTAAACAAACTGTAGCAAGTTTTAATAGTTTCCAAAGTTATTGCCTTAATTTAATTTATTGGCATAACCTTTTTACCTCTACTCCATATCTAACCTCAAATTCTTATGGTTTATATCTCATATAACTTTCCTTAGATATTCCATACCTAGCTTTATTTTCGTCTGTAGAGCTTCTTGCCTATCTCCATGATAGATTCTACATTTACTATCATTATCATGTCTTACAACTTATCCTAGAGCTTATATTAACCCTAAACTGCTTTCTATCGTTCTCTAGATTAAGGGATAAATACATCTGGTTTACCTTTCAACTGCTAGAGCAGTACATGTAATTACCTTGAATAAATCCCAAAGCTAACAGATGAATAATTTCTACTCCAGAAGTATTAGCAGTTTTTATCAAAAAAATCGCCTGGGTTGGGATCACCCCATATACAACCCCAAAAAAATAAATCCTTATTTTGCAATGGTTCTAGCCATTTTTTTACTGATTATGTTCCCCTGTTTTACCTGTTTTTTGATGAACATAATCAGTAAACTAGCAGTAATTTTTTTCTAATTTTTCCCTTGCTCCAGCTACTTCTACAGCTAATTCTTTTGCATGTCCATGTGTCCATAACTTTTTTCATTCATAGACATTAACGTAGGCGGCTGAACTTCTTGCTGTATATACTTCCTAGCTATCCGTCTATGATGTCTATAAGAATATATAAGATTATAAATATAGTATGTATTACATAACAAGGGCGCGAAAGAAAGGAAGGTGGAAGAAAAATAATTCTCTAAAGTGTTGGTCATTTCTCATGGACATATGGACATATGGACGGAAAGCCTTACTGTATAAGACTTCTGGATGTCTTATAGACATTAATTTTTATGGACACGTCTATGGACATACAAAAAAAATGATGGACATTTATCCATCATTCTTGTGCTTTACTTACTGGTTTTTACTCTGTTGCTACTAAGTGTTCTAGTTTGTCTACGGTTAATGTATCAAATACATCTATGTCTAGATTTTCTTTTAGTTCATCAGGTGCGATCCAGTAATAAAGCCTATCACCGTTTTTATTGCGCTTACTTTCTCTTTTATAAGTGAAACCCAAATACTTTAATGTGCTAGTAACTTCTTTACGTATTTTTTTATCTATAAGTTGGGATGTATATAGACCTAGAGCATTTTCTAGAATCTCAGATAAAGTTGCTTTTTTATTACGTATAAAGTAGCTCCTTATTTTATCCGCATAAATGTATTCTTGTGCGTACTTTTCTGTATCTTCACTTACTAACAATTCATCTTCTTTATCTAAGTACCAGTTTTCACCAGCTTTATATAGAGCCAATATAGCAGCCCATACATCATTTCTAATGTTGGATATTTTACTAACCTCTATCTTAGTTTCTATAGGTATAACCCAAAATCTTCTATTACCTGTAGGGTCTACTAAAAATCTATCTTCATTGGTAGAGCCGCAAAATACAAAATGTCTAGGATAGGTGTTTGTAGATCTTTTGTAAGGCGCTCTATAAGTATCATGCTGCTTTGATATAAAAGCTTTAATTTCCGCTATAGCTCTAACACTGAAACTATATTCAATCTCGCCATACTCATAACACCAGCTTGCGCTCATGGCTAATAGTTTATCTTCTTCTTTCCTTGCTTCCATTCCAGTTTGAAAAAATGGATCGCCTACCGAACTTTTACCAAATAATTCCTGAAAGAATGTAGTTTTACCTATGCCTTGCTTACCTTGCAGCACTAGCACATAATCCGCCTTGCAACCCGGAGATAGACCTCTCGCTACAGCACTTATTAGCCATTTTCTAATCATTTTTCTATACAACTTATCTGTACTGGTTTTATTTTTTATGCCTAATATATCGTATAGATTATTTAGATGTACCTCCGTATCTGTAATATGAGGTAATGAGTTTAAGTATTCTTGTATAGGATTAAATTGATTTTCGTCTGCAATATTTGTAACAATTAATTCAAATTTACTATTGTTAAAGTCTTCATCTAAATCTATCTCAGCTAAATTTTGTAACTTTTCTATTGTTATTTTTTTGTTATCCAGATAGAAATGTTTATCCATTATATTTAACTTTAATTCACCATTGAAATAATTATTTAATTTATCTCTCATGATGTTAGATTTAGCTTTCTTTCCTTTAAGACTGGTAGGAGTTTTATCGCATTTATCAGGTTCAATGGTTTTTGATATTCTACTTATTCTTGCATTATCTAAACCTAAATTTAATCCTGTACTTTCTATAGCTCTATCTACATCATCTTGATAATCCTGTAGTTGGTTTTTGCTGATTAAATCATTTTTAATTCCATGCAGTCCTTTAGTTACTGTTGTTAAATCATTACTCCTATCACTTGAATTTATATTAGGATTAGTAAAAATATTTTTAGCTGTTCCTGTAAGTAATGAACTAATTTTAGGTTTATTTTTTGATACCGGATTAATGATTTTTAATTCATCAATATTCTCTATTTTGCGTATTGGTGCATTACTAACTATTTCATAGCCATTAGAGGGAGCTAATATTAAGTAATGCGGTTCTTTTAATAATTCACCTGATGATCTATCATTTACTCCAATTAATTTAAAATTTTGATAATCAGGCAACTCCATGCACTCGTAGATTAAATGATATCCACCATTGAGAGTTTTTTCTGTGTATGTTTCAGGTAATTCTGCTAGCGCTATTTCTATTTGGCTTTCATTTTCAAAATGCTTCTTATCTATATCAACGCATAAAATATTCCCAGATAAATAAACACCTAATCTAGTAGCAGGATAATTATTTAACTGATATTTTATATCACTGATTTTTTGCTTATATTCCTGTTTTAGTAATACTGGATTACCTTTAACGTCTAGTTTACTAGGGTTCTTGCCTGTAAACCTATTATCATTTTGTATGGGCAGTATAGCAGTAGCTAATTGTAAGCTATATTGTTGTGCTAGCTTAATTAATGGGTTATAATTAGAATAATTCATTTTATTTTTTCCTTTTTTAGTTTAAATTTTGTTCCTTGATCCACCTATTTGTTCTAGGTGGTTTTTTAATTTGTATTTTTCTTCATCTGGATATTTATGATCTACTTCAGCTACAGATTTAATTCTATAGTCTGTTATAGCGCTTATAAATTCTCCATTGTTTTTATTATATTCAGCTTGTCTAAACTTTATATAAGGATATATAGTTATCCTGAAATTGGTTAATAGATTATCTAGTTACGCCTTAAGTTTATTCTTCCTTCTTTTCATCTAAATCCTATTATAATTGCATTGTTTTTACTCCTATTTTCTGCTAAATGATATTTCATATATTAGCAAAATTACTCATCGATTTTAACAGTATTAGAATGTGTTTTTTTAGCTAATTTTGTATATGTTAATTTCTCTATGTGTTCTTTAGTTAGTTTTCTTTTTGGTACAACTTTAATTTTTCTAACCTCAGGTAGACGAACTCCGTTTAAGAATATGCTATCTCCGGTTCCTAATACAACTTTATCGGGGAAGTCTCTTATTAGTTGCTTGATAGTAGGCTTATGGTTGCTCCAACAATGAACAACTCTTAAATCATGATCTATGGTGAAAGTTGTCTCTATTGGATCTCTATTTGGATTATATTTTCTAGGCATTTTTCTAAAATCCCACTAACTGCATGTTATTTTTTAATTCTTGAATATCATTATCTGTAATTCTTTTTAAACCTAATCTTAATAATGCAGATTGTGATATCCCAAATTCTGAAGTTTTTTGGTTTAATTTTTTTAAATCCTGCTCATTTAATCGAACTGTTGTAGTTATTAATTTCATGTTTATTACACTATGATTGCTTTTGTATTATAATATAATAATAACATATAAATAAATATTATGAATATAGAAAATTTAAAAAATTATCATTTAGAAAAAATAAAGGAAAACCATATACAACAAGCATCACAGCTTGGAAGAAATGATTTAGCTTTTAAGATAAATAAGACTTTAAAAAATACTCCTAACACTCCAATGATGAAGTTTCTTAATAAAGAACTAGATAAAGATTTGATAACTAGAGCTAAATTTAGCAAGCAATATATGGAGGTTCCTGTAATAGATATAGATTCAATTAGGAATAAAAATTTAAGGAGAGAAAAATTAACAGAAGAAGAATATAATGCGCTGATAAATTATTTTGATAATCAAAAATTAATGGATTTACAGCAAAATAAAGCTGACTTAGCTGATAGAAATGAACTGAGAAGACAAGGTTATAAAATAGTTGGTAATCATTTGAATAATACTTTAAAGGAACTATGGTAAAAATAAATCCCTGCTAAGTTTAAGCTCAACAGGGATAATATTTTCTAGCTGTGCGTGAAAGTTTATTTAAGTTTTAATAATCCTCACCTTGATTGTAAATTAAGTCATATCCATCTATAATTTCCTCTTCATCTGTTCCTACTTCTTCATCTTCTAAAGTTGTATTACATTCACTACAATGTAGTAAATCTAATATCTCTACCAACTTAAAAGAACCACAACAGGTACAAAATTTACTCATAATTACACCAACCAATTTTTATTACAATCGTTGCACTTAAATCGCTGTTGACCATTGACTCTGCCATTTCTCTTAACGCTATTAGAGCTACATTCAGGACAGTTTAATTCGGTGCTTTTGATAGATGAAATTAAATCATAAGTATATTTACCAAAATCAGGTAATTCGATGTAGTAAGGTTTCTTCCCCGGCTCGATTACTAAAGCAAATCTGTAAGCTTTAGGATTAGTTTTATCTAACCCTAATTCATCATTCCTTTGTTGGCAATATTCAGTCAGTTTATCTGCTGTAACCTTCAATTTACCCTGCTCCTCATTAGTAAATTGATTAGAATTACTTATAGCATCATAAACATTTGTACCAATATGGATATTAACAGCATTGTTCCAATCACTCCTATCTAAGCCGGGATAGTTCTTAACATTACTGTTCTGTCCTATAAAAATTGCACCTAAGTTCTGATGTGATGCTTGTTTGATGATAAATTTGATGTCATTTCCTATGTCTGACTTTTTACCTTGGGTATGTGACATTGTAGAATCAATTTCATCAAAGATATATAACTCGAATATGTCTCTAGATTCTGTGCCATTACTCCTTAGATCTACTTTCTTAGCTAACTCAGCTATTCCTTTCTCTGAATCATTATGTGTTTCCCCTACAACTGGTATAGTCCAGTAATTCTTGCTTGAGTTGTGCTGTGGATTATAGAGTTTAGCTATTCCTGCTCTAGATTGAATTATACAAATTGCTATATTCTCGGCTGTTGGCGATTTTCCTGATTCAGAACCGCCTGTTAATCGTATCCTAGTCCAGTTTTTAGCTATCTGCTGAAACTTATCAGCACTTATCCATAGCTTACTAACATCTTCAGCATTGTTTTTCTGCTTATACTTAGTTTGTATGCTTAAACTAAAGTATGCAGTCCTTTCTTCATGCTTAAACATTGGAGTATTTAAACTAGCTGATACTTCTTTCAACTTAGCAGTATTATCACCTTCATTAAGTAGTTCTGTACTGATAAATCTAGATCCATTTCTAGAAGTATGGAATAACAATTTATACCCAAGTTCAGTACCAGTAAAATCTATTGCATCTAGTACGTAACCTAATCTAAAATAATAGTCGATTATCGCGTTACCTATTCTAGATTGTTCTGACAAGCCAGGAAATTTTAAAGGCTTGGATAGTTCCTTGATACGATTATTCAAGTTAATTATCTCTGATTGCAAATACTCTATCTCTTGTACTTGACTAGTACCATTGTCAATTACCTCTTTAAAATCTTGCTTATAAGCTACTACAACGCTATCAGCAACCTGACTAAATTCATTTTGTACAGATTTTAAATTACCTGAATAATAATCCTTTAAGTTAACTATCTGTTGTTTTAACTTGTTTAATTCTTCCTCATGTTCTGTGATCGGGATCAAATTCCTTAACTGTTTTTCAAAGTGATTAATTATTTCTTTATAACATTTAGCTTTCAATGAATTAGACTTTGTAAAAATCTCATGCTGTAAAGCTAAAGCCATAGATATAATTTGATCGTTAGTTGAGTCTTCATCTTCTCTTAAAACCTGAATTTGTGTTAGCAATTCATGCGCTTCTTTCTTTAACTCAGCTAGTAAAATATCCCAATCAGTATTTGTTTCATACTTTTTAACTAAGTATGGTACTAGCCTTGTAATTCCATTTATTAATTCAGATAAACTATCTTTTAATGTTTCAATGATAGATTCTCTATTAATTTTCTTGATAGCTAATAAATCACTTCTAGCTTCCTGTAATTCTTGATCTAAGTCATCATAATCAGCCATTAAAGAGTTAAATGATGATTGTAATTTCTCTAGTTCTTTATGTTTAGCTGTTAATTCATCATGCTTATCCACAAGTAATTTAGTTGCTGAATTAGCTGTTTCTTGTGCTAGATTAATTTCCATTTTTAATCTAGATATTTTAGATTGTGTTACTTCTTCAGTCTCTCTTACTACATATCCACTGACTGCTAAGAAACCACCAGATACTCCTAAAACATAAGGAGCTAATTGGTTAACTGGACTAGCAAATAATAAAACTCCTATACCGCTACTACATATAGAAGCAGTGACTAATCTACCTTTCAATTGCTCAAAATTACTCATCTTTTTAAGCTCACATAAATGAATAAAGGAGAGTTTTTAAAATACTCTCCCAAGCTTGATTTATTCAACACTTTCTGCTTCAGCTTCAATAGCTCCGATTTTTGCATCTAATTGATACTTAGCTAGCTGTACTTGAGCTATTCGACTTTCACCTAAATTATATTTTTCAGCCCAAAATCTACGGCGTTGATCCGTTTCAAGTTTTAATCCTTCTAAAGTAATATTTTCATGATTTAATTTCTCACCTACTTGACCTAACTTAGAACCTGCTATTGCATAATTAACCTTTTGAGCCTCTAAATTAATTAGCTTGATATCAGTTCCTATTTTGCTACTGGAATAATCAATAGCAGCTTGTGACATTTTCTCAGAGAGTGATCCTACTTTCAGAGCATCTGTATTCAATTGAAGATTAGTACCAACTATTCTTAGTGTTTCTCTCTTTTCTTGAATAGATTGAATTGCTTTATCTGCTTCTACCTTAGTAGTCTTAGGCAGAGTAGAACTATCTGCAAATAAATTGTTAGCTATGAACTGAGAAGGATTAAAGGTAGGTAAATTATCATGAGTAAATGTTCCATGATTGAAGTTAGTAGAGGTATTAGAGCTACTACTATTGTTAGATGGATTAATTGCTGATAAAGATTCTAGCTGTTGCTCTACTGTTGGATCTGGATCGCTAGCTTTAGACTTAAGTTTTGACTTGGATTGAGATAGCTTAGTTGATGGCATAATGTTAGTGTTTATTTTTCATTACTTGAAGGAGAGAAAAATTTTGTAACTTTCTCTCTTTTTTATTGTTCTAGTACTTTTTCAATCACTATTCCTAATGATTTTCTTGCATTAGATAAAGTACCTCTAATCTCTGTTGAAGCAGGTAAAGTTACTAGGATAGCTTTTAATTCTGTTTCAAGATACTTAAGTACTTCTAATTGTGTAGGTGTAAGCATTGTTTTTTACTCCCAAGAATAGTTACAGTACTTGCCATTTAAAGCAAGGTTCACAGTCATAGCCAAAGCGTTGTTTAAGATGTCAAAAAACCTCATGGTCATTGCTCCCAAATAGTCCAAATATTCCTTCTAAGGTCGAGTTAAGAATGTCAAATACAACCAGTGGGTTAATTCCCCGGCGTGGTTTATATCTGGCTTTCAACTCTCTAATCTCGCGTTCTAGCTGCTCTACACGTTGATAGTTAGTTGCTTTCCCAGTTCGTTGGAAAGTCGGGTAACTTCAGCATCAAAGTCGAGGTCATCTGGTGTGATATCAGGGCGGTCAATTGTGGTTGACTGTAAACCACGGAGAGCGTCGAAGTAACCTGCTCTGGTATTAAGTCGCTGGTTTCTGAGTTGGTCTACCAGTTGAGTATCACGCGCTGCTGCATTCTGTAAAATCTGTTGAACTTTAAACTGGCTAACTAAGTCAGCTAGCTTTATCTCCTCTTCAGAAGCAGCTATAAGTTCATCGAGTAAGGTGATATTTGAACCAGAATTACTACCTTTAGTACCTGCTAAACCATTATTGCTAGCTGTAGCTAGAGCATTTTCTACCTGTGTTCCTTGCTGTGGTTGAGTTTCTGGTGTTTTAGTCTCATTATCACTGTTGCTAGCATTTTCTAGCACTAATCCTTGTGTAGCCTTACTTTCACTGATTTGTTTACTAGAATTTGTTGCTGTTCCATGTGCTGCAAGTGCTGCGATAACATTATTGGCTTGAGTAGCGGATATAACTTTAACGTTATCGAAATTATCGGGATCAAAACTGCTGAGAGTAAGTCTAAATGTCTGCTCTGAGATATTGTTAACTTTACAGTATTCAGTAATATTGATGACTTCATTTGTGTTCATTGTTTCTACTTCTGTTGCTACTTCTAGTGCTGTTTCTGGTGCTATTGATGCTGTTTTTCTAACTCTAGCCATGACTTTTATGCTCCTAATTTTTGCTGTACTTGACTTTGTGCTTTGTTGAACTGATAGCGGCTGAAGTCTTGAGGATTTTTGAGGATATAACTCTTAACTCTTTCTGCTCTACGTAGTTGGAGCATTAAACGCCCAATTCTTCCTAAAATCCAACACTGGTAAGGACTTAGAGGCGATTCTCTGTCATAGCTTCCATCATGAGTTTTGGGGTACGAGTCACGGAATGATGGAATACGCCAAAAGGCTATATTTTCCCATGTGATTAAGGTAGAGCGGGTTACTCCTAGTACCTCAGCAAGGTGTGTTTTAGTGCATGGAAAATCAATAAATAAATCAAAGTTGGTAGAAGTCTTGCTACGTCTAGATCTCATGGGATTAAACAACAATCGATTTTAATTAGGTTCTAAACAAGCTTAATCACTCTATGACTATACAGTAATAGCTAAGGTATTGGTCATATTGAATAATTGAATAAGCTGTAGTTCAGATGGAGTAAGGTTTTTAGTCTTCAATCAATCGGAAAATAAGAAAGATTGTTGACTGATTAGCCTTTCTCCTGCTATCTTAGTGCAAAAGAGTAAAAAGGTCAATAGAGTAAATAGTGCAAAAGATTAAAAGGCTAAAAGGGTTATTTCAATTACTTCAAAAATAAGTCAGAATGGGATAATTGAACTGTTTACCCTTATGACTCAAGATATTGTAAACAAGCTAGTAAACTTTAAAGTGTTCTTAGAAGAATCTGAAAGAATACGTTTTAAGATAGCTTGTACAGAAGAAAGAACCACTATGTCACAAAAAGCTAAAGAACTTATAGATACTTGGTTAGAACAAAGAGAGGTTAGTAAAAATGGCAACAAATGAAAGTAGATTAGATCGCATAGAGGCTATACTTGAACGCCATATTACCCAAGCTGAAGCAGATCGCCAACACTTCCAAAATGCTCTAAATGAGACTAATAAAAGAGCAGAACAGGACAGAGAAACAATTAGAGCGGTAATTAGAGAACTAGTAGAAACTGGTGAAGCAGATAGGATAGCATTGATTGATGCTGTATCAGAAAATACTGAAAGAATTGACACTCTCACTGAGAGGTTTAATCAATTCATAGAAAATGCCGCACAGGATAGGCATTATCAAGCAGAAATCAATCAACAACTTTTATCGGAGATAAAAAGAATATGGGAGTACTTACTAACTCAGTCCAGCAATGGTCATAATCCTTAATAAATGTACTACTCGTTAGTAAATTACTAGCGAGTACAAATTTTATATATTGTGGGGAAGATTTTTTATAATGTGGGATAGCTGATAATTCAAGTGTCTTCTACCAAATAAAATCATCAATGGTTATTAAACGTATGAAAGTTTATCTAAATTCTTGCTAATGTATTTAAGCGCTCTTAATAGAAAAGAAGGTTTTTATTTCGTTCAGATTTTAACTTCCTATTTAAAGGAGAATCTACCTCTACTGTTGCTACAAAAGGTTAAAATTGCTACCTCAGGAAGTGTAAGTACTATCAATACCTACACCAAACAAACAAAAACCAACCTAAAGAATTAATATTTTTAATCCCTTTAGACTAGCAAATTTCTAACCCAATAACAACAGTAACAGCATGATTCTTCCTTAAATTCCAACCAAAGGCATATAAGGAGTATCAAATGTTTACTACAATCTCAGATCGCCTCTTCCCAACCACCAAATCTAATCAATGTCCTATATGTGGAGATGTTTCAGGTAAGTGCAGAACCAAGGATAATGAGGAGCAAGCTGTTTTATGTGCAGGATCTAGCAATGCAAGGAAAGGCGACAAAGAAGGTTCTTATACGTGTGTAAATGACAAAGGCAAAGGTCATACTACTCATATTTGGATATTAACTAATGATGATTATTCACAATGGACTGATGATAGGAAGACAGCCTACGAGTTAGAGAAGAAAAGAAGGGAATTAATTCAACAACAGGAAAGGCAAAGGAAATTAGAATCAGAAGTACCTTTAATCGAGCGGGATCGCATTAACAGAATAATCCTAGACCAGTTAACCTTAACTGAAGAGGATAAGCAGCATTTATTAGATAGAGGATTTACTTTAGAACAAATTAATCAGCATCAATTTAAATCAGTTGAACCATATCACAAAGTATCATTACCAGATGTAGCATATAACTTCCCAGGCTTAATAGTTAATGGATTTGGCAATACAGGCTTTAGAAAGCTTTGTATAACTGGTAAAGGTATTCTATGCCCTATATATCAAGATGGATATATAGTAGCGTTTAAGATACGATTTACTACTGCTAAAAATGGACAAAGGTATAGTTCAGTGAGTAATAAAACTAATAGCTTTCATATTTATGGAGAACAACCTATTGCAGTATTACTTAATACTACATCAAGTAGTAAAGGAGTATTCATAACAGAAGGTAGTGAAATTAAGCCTGTATTAATTCACTTAAAGTATGGATTACCTGTTTTAGGTGGAGCAAGATATTGGTATCGATCCCCAAATCATTCAGATAAGTATTTACCTTTAATCCGAGAGAGATTTGGCAACAAGATAGTCCTATGTCCAGACGCTGGGGATATTATTAACGAGCAGGTTTATCCGCATTGGTTTAATGAAGCAGAGTACTTTTTATCACAAGGTTTTGATGTTAGTTTTGCTTGGTTTAATCAAGTAACAAAAGATGCTAGTGACATTGATGAACTAAAAAGTTTAGACGATATACAGTACTTAAGCTTAGAAGAATTTAGAAAGATAGTAGACAAGTACAATAATGAAGACTTTAAGCAATGGGATGAATCAAGAAAGTTTACAGCTACAGCTAAAATTAATCAACCAGAATTTAGTTTTCCTGCTAATTCTGTTCCGGCTATTACTGCATTAGTAGCAGTTAAATCCCCATTAGGCAGTGGTAAGACTCTAGGTATGATTGAAGTGATGAAAACATCTGGTAATAGATCTTTCTTACTAGGTTGCCTAAACAATTTACTGCTACAAACTAATTCAAGAGCAGCAGATAAAGGTTTGCAGATATACCATCTACATTTAGATGAAGCATCAAACTTAATAGCAGATATTAACACTAACATAGCAGCTTGTGTTGATTCTATGCACCATTTAGATGGACATTTTGTTGGTACTGACCTGTTCATAGATGAAGTTGATTCAGTTATAAAGGGTATAGTTTCAGGTGGAACATTAGGTGATAGACAAGGATATATTATGACAGTCTTTGAAAAAGCTATACAAGAATGCAATAGAGTATTTACCTTTGATGCAAACAATAGTGACTTACTAACAAACTTTATACATTCAATAGCACCAGACAAACAAGTAGTAAAGATAGAAAATGTATCTAAACCTAAGCCGCAAGTATTTAAGTTTGTAGAAGGTTTTGATCCATCTAAGAATAAGCTAAAGAAACATGACAAGTCTGCAATAGTTAAGCTTGTACTAGACGAAAAGATTAAACCATTTATAGCTAGTGATTCTAAGAACTTAATTAATAGCTTAGATACTTTACTGAAGGATACTAAGAAAGGACTAACGCTTACATCTGATACAGTTAATGAACCGTTCGCCAAAGAGTTCTTAAAAGATCCAGATAAGTTTTTAAAAGATAATCCTGTTGACTACTTTGCAATATCCCCATCAGCTAATAGTGGAATAAGCATTACTAACCGAGATTGCTTTACAGATAAAGTATCAATCTTTACTGGTGTACTTACAACAAATCAACAAACGCAATTATTAGCAAGACTACGACCTACAGAATTAGCACATTATGTTTTCTGTCCAGAATTTACATTAATACATAATAATGCAGATTATCCAACAGTAGAAGCCTATAAAGCAAAGACTTTAGAGAGATTGTGGATGTCAGCACAAAAAGCTGCACCATATAATACTGATTCAATGCTTAGAATAGCATCATCAAGGATTGAAGAGTTAAAGGATAACAAATGGTTTAAACTAAGCTCGGAACTGGCTACAGCAGATAATTATGAAAGAAATAACTTAAAGAAATGCTTGATATATTCCTTGGAGAAAATGGGGCATAAGGTAGAGATTATAGGTTTAGAAGTGGATGAAGGTGTTAATGGAAAGTTGAAAGAAGTTAAGGAAAAAATAATCAAAATTCAAGCAGAAGAAATTTATAATGCTATACCTTTAAAATCTGTAAATGAAGCATATCAATTAGCAAAATCATCCCCAGTTAAGTCGATGAAAAGAAGGATAGAAAAAACCATCTTACTGGATAGAATGCCGGGACTAGTGGATACAGAATACTTTACTGTAGACCTAATAGAGCAGACTTTATCTAACAGAAACTTCTTATCTCAACATGAAATTTTCTACAGGTTAACTAACCCAGAATTATCTAGATTAAAAAGTGAAGTAAATTGGTTTTATAAAGCTACTAATGAATTCAATTTCCTCTTGCCTTTAGTAAGTGATATCCATCTAAAAGTAGAAGCCTTTAGCCAGTTAAACCTGCTTCAGTTCCTAGATGGTAGATTGTATTACAAGAATAGTCCTGAAGTTATAGAATTTTATAATAAAGCTTTGAATAATCCAGATATTGCATTAGCTCTAGGAATGAAAGTAGCTAAACCTACAGCTTCAGGTAAAGAAAGAATAGACCTAGTTAGAAGATGTTTAAAATCTATCGGTATTCAATTTAAGTATGAAGGTAAGCCTTTGATTGATGGTAAACAGCACTACACTTACAAGGTTGATACTGAAGAATTAAATAACCCAGAGAGATTAGCCATATTAGAAGCTATAGCTAGAAGATATGATAACTGGGTTAAATCAGAGTCAGTAGCAAAAGTAAATTGGCAACCTAAACCAGTAGAAGTAGTTACAACAGCTAAACCTGTAGTCCTAAATGAAACAATGATTGATGCTGAAGGTTGTATAGCATTTTTAGAAGAGAATATCAATACATTAACTTACGAAGAGTATAAAACCTTTATCAACCCATATACTGATGAGATTATGGAGTTAGTTGACTTGTACTTAAATAGAGATGTGAAAGAGAAACTAAAAGCTTTAATGCCTACTACAGCAGAAGGTAATCTAATACATAAACTGCTAGAAGCTGAGAAGAAAGGTATAGAAGTGCTAAATAATGTAGTGAAAGAGGTACTTAATATAGTAGACAGCATACCTTGTGTTTTAGATATGCTACCTATTAGATTAAGAGAATTAGTTATCATATAATGAACCGCATAATTCCTTTAACTCTTCTATATCAACAATTTCTATATCTCTGTCATAGCTTAAAGCTGCTGCTCTATTTTCTAGCAGAATACGACTGATATAAGCTCTTTTCTTTGTTTCATGTTTATCATGGAATAAACCATCACATACTTGAGCATATATCTGACGGGTTAAATGACCTTTGAATTTGTTTACTTTCTTACCATTCTCCTCTACAATCCATTCTTTACCATTAGTAATAGAGCAATAAACAGCAAGAGTATCCATTGTTTCAGCAATGTACCTAGAGCATCTATTATGTGATTCTTTAGCAGCTTTTTGTATTGCCTCAACTTCTCTAGCTTTAGGTAGTGTTCTCTTTCCATAGAACTCAAGCCAGTTAATAGCTTCTACTACACCCTTAGCAGCTTTACCTAATACAGGGATCTTTTCTGGTGCTACTAATTTATCATCATGGCGCTTCAATTGACCTTCAAAAATAACTGTAGACTCATCCACATAAGTAAATATTCCACTACTCATGACTTCACTTTGTCGTCTACCACTTAGGAGCATGATAGCTATAGCAATTTCTTTCCATTTGGCTGATAACTTCCGTATCTGGCTAATATCTTTCTCTGGTAAATTACTAACTGTCTCTATAGCCCAATTAATCAACGGATAAACGTTTATTGCTCTAACATCCTCTTCCCTTGCTTCTGATCTTTCCATATTTAGTTTATGTTTTTCAGCTCCAATATCGGCGAAAGCTCCTCTAACAGATTCGCCAAAAACTTTAAAAGTTTCTATTAAAGTAATATCATCAAAAGCAGGAAATTTATCTACTTCTGATTGAACAATTTCAGCCAAATACTTCATTACATCAACTCTAATTTTCTGAATAGAGCCAGGGTGAGCTTTACCTTCTCTACTTTTAGAATTAGCATAATCTTCAATAATAACCCTAGTCCTAGCAACTAAAATTGCAAAAGCTGGCAAGAAATATTTATTGTCTCTACAAAGTTTAAGTTGATATTCTCTTAATCCCATCAATCCGTCTTTAGCTTCAGTTGAATAATATAATCTGTTAGCAATAGCTACTTTTTCTTTCTCAGATTTACTATAATCAATACCTTGACTATCTACATCGATAGTCTGCTCTAATTCCTGCATTTTTTCAGCCTCTACAGCCTCTACAGCTTCATTTTCATCTATTACATTATTAACAACAGGAAGATTATCTGTAAATCCTTCTACAGTACTAATATATCCGATTAAATCAGCTTTCTTGATACCACTTCTACCAGTTATCACTGACCTTTTTTCAATTTCATGACCATTAACAATAAATGGAACTTGTTTTTTATACTTATCCCATAAATCAGCAGCTTCTTTACTTAGATTTATGACTGTTTTACCTTTAGAAATTTCTTCAAGTGAGCGCACCATATACATTTCATCCTTTTTTAACTTTATATCTCTATTATAGCACAACATTTCTGTAATGAAAAGGGGTAAGCATAATATTTTATAGATATTTTATACTGAATTGAATTTATACTTTGTTTTATACATTAACCGTAGACAAACTAGAACACTTAGTAGCAACAGAGTAAAAACCAGTAAGTAAAGCACAAGAATGATGGATAAATGTCCATCATTTTTTTTGTATGTCCATAGACGTGTCCATAAAAATTAATGTCTATAAGACATCCAGAAGTCTTATACAGTAAGGCTTTCCGTCCATATGTCCATATGTCCATGAGAAATGACCAACACTTTAGAGAATTATTTTTCTTCCACCTTCCTTTCTTTCGCGCCCTTGTTATGTAATACATACTATATTTATAATCTTATATATTCTTATAGACATCATAGACGGATAGCTAGGAAGTATATACAGCAAGAAGTTCAGCCGCCTACGTTAATGTCTATGAATGAAAAAAGTTATGGACACATGGACATGCAAAAGAATTAGCTGTAGAAGTAGCTGGAGCAAGGGAAAAATTAGAAAAAAATTACTGCTAGTTTACTGATTATGTTCATCAAAAAACAGGTAAAACAGGGGAACATAATCAGTAAAAAAATGGCTAGAACCATTGCAAAATAAGGATTTATTTTTTTGGGGTTGTATATGGGGTGATCCCAACCCAGGCGATTTTTTTGATAAAAACTGCTAATACTTCTGGAGTAGAAATTATTCATCTGTTAGCTTTGGGATTTATTCAAGGTAATTACATGTACTGCTCTAGCAGTTGAAAGGTAAACCAGATGTATTTATCCCTTAATCTAGAGAACGATAGAAAGCAGTTTAGGGTTAATATAAGCTCTAGGATAAGTTGTAAGACATGATAATGATAGTAAATGTAGAATCTATCATGGAGATAGGCAAGAAGCTCTACAGACGAAAATAAAGCTAGGTATGGAATATCTAAGGAAAGTTATATGAGATATAAACCATAAGAATTTGAGGTTAGATATGGAGTAGAGGTAAAAAGGTTATGCCAATAAATTAAATTAAGGCAATAACTTTGGAAACTATTAAAACTTGCTACAGTTTGTTTAAAAGCTACACATAATTTAAGAAATTTGCATAAACTAATGTGTGATTAACCCGCAAATTCTTATACCCTAAATGTCAAAGCGAATAAAAAATATTGGCATATACCATAGTGCTGAAGTTTAAGTATATATGCTGAAAAGATTTGTGATTAAGCATTAATGTGGAGCAAGCCCGCATTTTTAAGCAGCACGCCATATATTTAAAGAAATGTTGTGCATAGATAGTTGTACTGTTTTAGAAATGGGGTGCTATTATGTTGTAGTTACCTATGCGGTGTACAGAAATGGGGTGTTGTATTACACATATAACAGTGATGAAATGGGGTGTAGTATTGCAGACATGATATATTTAAGCATATATAGATGAAGTGGGGTGCATAGATAAGCATATA
>Ga0209611_10007683_pt1 | contig 17180 bp, 13 predicted proteins | sample S1TSphgellanicum_3_FD_187693 | JGI IMG/M metagenome (GOLD analysis project Ga0209611, IMG submission 187693) | Host-associated microbial communities from peat moss isolated from Minnesota, USA - S1T2_Fc - Sphagnum magellanicum MG (SPAdes) (version 2) | ecosystem: Host-associated > Plants > Peat...
AAGGGCTGCAAACAAACACTTATCAATGCCAATTGATTGCATTCAAAGTAGGTCTATGCATTTCATTGGTTGTCCCTTGTTCAAAGTAGATCCTGGTGGTCTGGTGTAAATACTCTTATTTGTGCCAATGCAAGAAGCTCAGGGCTATCAGGGCTTGATTCAGTACACAAAAATATTGATGCTCAACTGTATTCAGACAGTTGCTGTTGCACCTCAAGCTTCTGGATATCACATATTTTGTAAAGATGATGCTCATAGTCAGTCAATTATGAGTGCCTGGTTAGATCTTTGCAGGTTAATGTGGTGGAGTACGCCCTGGACGTTATTGATGATAACCAAGACCGACCAGAAGGCCTTCAAAAACTTCTTGAATCTCGAGTAAGTGTCAGTTTGCATATGCCACAACAGACATTGGCTGTTTGAGTAGAAGCAGAGCAATACCATGGGGATTTCCAGGGATTTGGGTTAAATGACAAACAGAAGTCTGTGAGGGTTATCGAGTATTGTTTGCTCCTAAGTATTCATATTTCACACGTATGCAGAAGAAATCTGATGGAATCAAAGAGATTGAAATGCTGAACAGCAGCACAGATGTGTCAACATCTGCTGAGATTTACAAACCTGCTTTTGCAAACTCATTCATCTCAGAGTCAATAGTGCTTGGCCAACGCAATCTGCTCAACATTTTCCGCTCCAAGGAGTTGTTTCTTGGTCGTGTTGGCCTCATGGTATGCTCAACCATACTCTTACCTTCCCTCTCCAGAAATAAAGGGAATTAGTTGTAAGATGTTGTACTCCATCTAAATGTGTCCCTCTCATTTTCTATTTTCTTTGAAACCTTGGTCAAAGGTGGGCTATTAGGGCATCCTTTGGTTTTTAATGAGAGTGGAGGAATTGCTCTTACAGAAATGAGGCTCTCTTATGATTTACAGGTAGTTGTTGGCCTTACAATGGCCACACTCTTCCTCCGTAGTCACCACACACGGAAAGGAGTTCAGCAACGTGTGGGCTATCTTGGCTTCACTCTAGCTCTGTTAATCTTCACCTCCACTGAGGCACTTCCTATCTTTCTGAGCGAGCGTCAGATTTTCATTCGTGAAACTTCCCGAGGTGCTTACAGAGCATCAACATACACAATGGCTCAAGCAGTTGTGATTCTCCCCTTTTTATTTTTTCTTGCAACCCTATACTCCCTCATCTCCTACTTTGCAATCGGCCTGGTGACAAATGCGGGTGCCTTTTTCTTCTTTGTTCTCATCCTATTTTTGACTCTGGCTGTTGCCAATGCCTTGGTCTCGTTCGTGGGCAGCGTTGTCCCGGACTACAGTGCAGGCCAGTCTTTGGCATCAGCAATTTGTTCTTACTTCTTCCTCTTCTCAGGTTTCTTCATCATCAGGTACATACCTCTGCACAATCACTGAGCTCATATCTCTACACAAATCACTCGGCTTATACCTCTTTCTTTGCTGTATTACCTTCAACTACAGGAGAGAACAAGAGTTTTCAAGAAAGTGTCTTTTCATCACTAATCACAACTGCTCTCTCTAGTTGGACTAGTTTTAGGTTATAATATGTGAAAGGTTGGACACATTCTACATTTCTGAGGGAGAAGAATGAGGGAGACATTATTGATGTCCACACTTGGACCTCCTGCAATGAATAAGTCCAAACTTTTGTGTTCTATGCCCAACAAAGAGCTAGTCCCATGAAGATCAAATATCTGTATCAAGAAATTACAAGAGCATAGTCATGTGGGTAGAGATCATGGAGATTATCAATTGTTCCATCATAGCAATTAAAGTCATTCTCAAGTCCTCTTTTGGAAGGGAGTTCCAACTGTTTATCCTAAGCCTCCCTTAGTGGGTAGTGATCGACCTCTCTGATTACTAGCTAGAGCATTCCACAGAATTATTAGAGCTTTTGAACTGCTTTGAGCAATATCTATGTATCTCTCTTTTCCTGTGATTTTTGTCAGAAAGTCCATATTTTCCCAGTCTCTTCTTACTAACTGTGTTTCTCAATGATTTGCAGAACTGCAATACCAAAGTACTGGATATGGATGCACTATCTCTCAATTTTCAAGTACCCTTATGAAGCTCTTTTGGCGAATGAGTTTAATCATCTCCCAGGAGTGATCTGGTATGACAACTTGGACTCCAATGCCATCTTGTCAAGCTATGCTGTAGGCAAGGTCCATATCTGGATTGATGTGGTTGTCCTCATTGTATTTATAATAATGTATCGTACACTCTTCTACATGGCCTTAAGATTTAACACCAAAAACTTAAGAAAGTAAGTAGTGTTGGCCATCGTGCACAAACTAGCTCATGATGAGAGAGTAAATCACAAAGAGATGTGAGTCTTGAGATGACAGGATTTTAAAATATGCCTGTTCTCTGTACCATGGATGTAATGGTGAAGGATTTGAAAATTACTGTGGAAAATGCAACCATATATCTTTAGTTTCTTTGTACTTTGGTATATTAGGATGTAATGGCTTCAAATAAATTTTGCCCATTGGGGCCTTATTCCTCCAAAATGCCTTAGAACAATGGATGTATATGTATGTACTTCTGAAGATATGATAGACCACAATAGACAGTAATCCAATGACCAGCTGAAACCTAGGAGGGTTTTCTTATGTAAGTAAATCCATGTGAGATTTGTCAGTTGGTAGTGTTGCTTATACAGTTCTAAGCCTTTCTCTGCACCAATTTGTTTAGTTGTTTTGACAAGTTTTGATTTCCTTTCTTTTGGATATGGCTTTCTAAGGTTAATAGTTAATACTAATTGTCTATAGCATCTCTCCCTCCCCTTTTCAATTTGAACAATGTGGAATTCTCAGCTCCATATAATTTTGACATTTACTTCTACTCTTTTGGTCAACATTGACCAGAAATGAATGTGCAAGTTCTCTTGCAGAGGTATGTCTCATGATTCCTTGGATGATGAATTTGTTCAACAAAATATTTTATTAATTAAATGACCTGCTAACTAGCATACATAACCAAGCAATGGGTTTGGCTACCAAAGTTACCATTTTGAGAACCATTTGACAAAAGGAATTTGGTAAGTAGATTTTGACATTTGAGCATCCTGAAATCACACTTATAGATCCATTATTGTTATTATTATGTACATGGCATTTGGTTCCAGCGATATAGAGCAACTTTGATCTGATACGAACGGTTGGACCAAATATGAACTAGGGTACACACTATACAGTGCGATAGGTTAAACCGTTATCCTCTTGCTGTAGAATGTTGCTGTACCTGGTACCTACTCTGGTTCCTTGACAAATTCCACTTGAGCTACTAGTATAGATGTTCCTACCTGGAGCCAAAAGACCATTTTATTAAATTTAATACTTGTATGCACCTCCCAAGGGAGAACTTCATGTTTCACATTTCAGGATGTTACAAAAGTTTAAGGTACCTGATTTTGAGGAAAAAAAACCTTATGTTATTGTAAGAGCACCTCCAGTGGTTTGGTTCCTCAAGAAAACATTTGCTATCACAAAATATAACATCCATTTTAAACCCATGCGTGGTTCTCCTCCCCCACTCATAAGCTATCTATATATGAAGGAAGGTAGTTTGTTTTGTTTTGTAGTTATGAGATCCACCAAACTGGGATGCTTCAGGTCATGTTCTTGGTTTCTTTGAAAAGGAGGAGGGGTGCATTGGCTTGGTTCCATGAAGTTTGGACTTGTGGTGCAAAAGTTCTTGAATATTGAATGATTTTTTCACTGAAAATTAAATTAAATCGTAGCTGAAAATTTCGGAGGAATGGGAATGTGCCTTTGGTGTTGTTGGAAAGATCTTGATGAGCAGGATTTAATGGAATTTATTTGGTAAGATTTGGATTCAGAATGTGGGAGATATTGATTTTTAAGTGATTTCTGCCGCTGAAAATTCAAAATAAATTCCAAAAAACCAGGTTTTGAAAGGAAAAAATCAGTTGAGGACGTGGTAACACTGGGGCCAACGGCACAGGCCACACTAGTAATATTTGACGATATATTTTCTTCAATTAATAATAAAAGTGACACATGGATCAATCGTGGTGGTTGACTAATGATGAGAAAGTCAACTTGTTGTTAATGATTGTGTACAGTCATAGTCATCCAAAAGCATTAATTTCTCGCCGTGGAGGGCTAGGAAACTTACACGATCTGGCACGATTTTGTCAAAGGAATTTTCTTTTTCATGTCATAGTGGGGGGGTGACGTTGGTGGCCTTTTTCAGCAGCCACTGAAGCTGCTCTAAAATTCCTGAAAATTTCAAAAGTTCTTTATTATGTTGGGGGGGAAAAACTTCTCTTTAGGGGCCCTGGCGATCGCCCTTGGCTGTTGGCCCTGGGTCCTCAAATCCAGGCAAGAACCTCAAAGGGGGGGTTCCTTACCCTATTACTTTTTCTTGATAGCAAATCTCGCTCATATTAGGTTATAACAACTTTTGCCTATGTCTTGTTATGTATATATTGTTGAGCTTTAGGGCTTAACGTTTCATAATGCATGCACTATTGGGTGCAAGTTTGATATGAGGATTATTCCCAAACAAAAAAGCAAGCAAAAACTACTTGAAAATTGCATTCCTTGCGGAAACATGGGGGGAGAGTAAGGATGGTCATTGCATTAGCTGGGGTTACTTCATTTCAGTAAAAATATTCAACGTATGTAAACAAGAAATTGGTTCGGATAGTAAGGATTGTAGGCAATGGGAAGTGCACTATGGCCAATCAAGTTACATCTAGACAAACATGTTATTATCCCCCAAAGGTAGTGGGTTTCTCAAATTTTCAGTCTTGATTTTCACATTCAACATTTCTTAATGGTCGTGGACTTACTCAAATCACCTCCATGTACCCAAATTCAATAAGTAGCAATCTATTTGTCCTATTTTGAAATTCTGGACACATCCATCTGAGTATGTAAATGATAAAGAAATAATATATTTTATGTTGATATTTGGACAGAAAATTGATTTTGATTTGATAAAAATAATCTGCAAATGTGATAGTTTTCTTTTAAAAAGTAGTGCAAATTTGTGACATAATATTACACAATATTTTTTTCACTAATTTAATTATTTTCAAAACATGATAACAATGTAAAAAAAGTATTGATATATATCATATTTAAAGAATATGTAATTATTTCCTTATAGTTAGATATGTATATTTCAATTTCAATTGATTTTATTCGTATTTCTTTCCATTATACGTAATTTTCATTGTTTTCCATTTATGAGAGTCAACATTTTCTCAATGGGAATTTTTTTGCCACTTGATGACAAAATTTTACAATATTCTTTGTTTTTATGTGTAAATTTGACTAATTTTGCTAGAAATTTGGAAAATTTCACCAAAGCTTCAAAACCACAAAATTGAAAAAAAATCACCAATGAGAATTGTGATTTGCAATGCAACATCTTTTCTCCTTAAGAATATTGATCAACCTTCAAACTTTCATCTTCATGTATTTTATTTCTTAAGCCAAGTATTAAAAATATATATATACAAATCATTAAAAATTCCCATTTTGGAAAAGATGTAGGCAAAGGATCATTGAGGGAAAACAATTAACCCCTGAAAACAAAGCATGTAAATATTGCAAGAGGGAATAGAAAAAAAGGAATGGGATGGTTAAAATAATTGCATGTTGAATGGGGAAGGCAACATTGGAGGTTGGTAAAACATGTACCCTTAGATCTAAAGGAAAAGAAAACTGAATTCTTTTAACCCTAGGCTTAGACCTAATAAGCCAAAAATGACTACTCATGGAATTATAAATTGATGCAACAAGCAAAATTCAATTGTTATTGGGCCATATGGAGTGTGTTATAGGCTCCAAATGACATGTTGGCCAATGATGTCCATATCAATTGAGGGGTGTTTCAATGAAAATAAGGCATGCAACTACCTCTAAGGGGGTAGGAAGAGGGCCTTGGTACTATCTCTCCCTTGATTTTGGGTTTTCATTGGGTTGGGCATCAAACTAAAATTGTCTTGGAAAAGAATCAAAACTACCAAAAAAACAAAATCCATGTTTGTTTACATGTTTAGTTATAAGTTCTACACTTTGTAGAACTTTTTTTTTTGAGTAGCAATTCAAAATTGGAAGGACACTAGAACTTGGTACAATGGAGAACCTTGAGGCAAGAGTCTAATGGTTGAAAGTTGGTTCAGGGCAATGTTACCAACTTCCGGGTTGTTTTTTTTTCTTTGGTATGATTTGTATTTCTTCTTGTTTTCTGAAATTTGTTTGCAATATGGATGAATGGGTGTTGTTAAGATGCTTTGGATGGCTTGTCCATGCATGTAGCAACAACTAGCTATTTGAATTTTGATTGGCAAAGTGAAGATTTGCCCTTTGTTTCTAGGATCTATGCTTCATTAGAGAAGTTGAATTTGCATCCAAGCCCCTCATTTGGGCATGTAGGATTTGTCTTTGCATTCAATATTATAGACTAAGATTTTTTTTTGTGCAACTCAAGCTTTATGTTGCAATGGACAAGATGTTTTTTTGGTAAGGGTTCAATTCCCTCATATGTATATCATGAAAAACTAGATTTAAAATAACATTCATTTGCAAAAAAAACTCAAGTAATGAAGATGAACTGTAGTTGCACTTCCAACTCAAAACAATGTCCTTAAGCAAATCGAAACTGATCATTTTATTTCCTTTAACTCTAAAAAAGAAGACCTACACATTTTTCCACAATGTGGGCACAACAAGGAGAGCTCCAACAAGGACTAGCATTTAGCAAACCTAGCTAGGACTAAAAACTGAAAAAAAAAACACGCAGCAAGGTAGAGTCATGGATCAAGGCTGCCAAAGATCAATTGTACTTCATGCTCCTCAGATTAACAGACATGAGTTGGGGCACATTCTTTGTGCCCTTTCTTTTGTTTTGGACTAGTTTACCAAGGTTTATCTCAGAGTGTAAAACACTGACCGCAACAACCTCGGAGAGAATTCTTAGTGTATTTATAGGGCAGATTACATTTAGTAATCAGGCTTACAAAAAGAGCCCTAGGACAGAAGATGTGAGATTGTAAGATCCCTAGGGCGCAGGATGGTAGCCAATAAGATGTTTCTTTGGAAGAGAAACATTTTTATAAGAAACCATTAGTTACCTCGGTTGGTTGTTATGCAGAGTAAGGCCGTGATGTTAGGGAATTACTGTGTGGACCTCAGGCTCTGCCCTCAGTGCTCACACAGTAATTACCCTTATAGCAGGGCCTTACCCTATACTAAATTTTGCTTGAGAATCCCAGGTACTACTCCCTTGTGTACAGAAGTTTGAAGAAAGTTGGAAGGCACCTTACAAATCTGTAAAGCCCTCCCAGAAATCCACTAGTGTATATTGAATCATTCAGAAGAATGCATGCTTTGTTGCCCTGTATGTTGGGCTCTCCCATTCATATAGAGAAATAACAATGAAACCCTGTCAATCATATATGAATCAAAGCACCCAAGAAAGGGGGGAATACAAGGAACAAAAAAGGAAGGACCCACATCCAAGAAGACAAAAGAACGATCGAAAAACAGCAAACCACCATGGAACATCATGTTCCCAAACCCCCTCCTCCTGTTGCGAGAAGCATATCAAATAATGAAAGGGGAGGACCCTCTGAAAGGAGGTCTAGCCTAGAAGAACCCTCACCTACCACAACAGCACTTCTCAAAATAGAGACCGCCTCAGCATGCTGTATCGCCACTCACATCCTCTGCCTCTAGTAATTGCCATGCTCTCTGTACAAGTGGCAACGCCCACCACATGGGTGTAACACATCATATGGGCATAGCACATCTTGGATGTTTGTAAGGATCAATCTGATGGTCAAGCTTTACAAGTGGTGAAGGTCTGTGTACATGTTGATTTGGCCGTAAAGATACTTTAAACTTAAAGAGGTTTGTAAAAAGGTTTAAAGCTCGCTAAAGGTATGACTCTGACGTGCTTGAAGCTTTCCCCACCATTGACTCACATCTCAAGTGCTCGAGTGTTGATTCAGATTACAAGTGCAAAATGACCACACCAAAGGTGGAAAGAGCAGATTTTGCCTGTCTCACTTAGGAAAAAGCCCGAATAAGTGCTTGAATAAGCCATTCAAACCAGTTACATCATGAGATGGGCTCTTTTTTCTTTTTTCATTTTTTATCAAGTTGGTGGACTGGCAGCCATCCTCCACAAGAAGGATGACCCAAGTTTAGCTAGAGGTCAGAGAGTAAACTGTTTTGCTTTTAGAATCCTGCATAGTTCTGGTGACCCAATAGGAATTCATTGTCTAAATATGGCTCTATTTATGGGTTTAGGGTTTTTCCTCAAAATATGGCGACTTTTGTAGTTCTTTTTTTTTCCCCCCCAAAACAAGCCTTTGTACAATTTGGAGTGGGTTTTTCTTCTCACCACAGTGCGAAATTTTTTGGGCCCATAAGAAAACCAGCAGACCACCACCAATTCCACCCAAAAAAACTGGGCCCCAAAAAAAACAGCAGACCAACACCCTCTTCATAAGTTGGAGGTACTTATTACAAAAGAAATCCTAGGATTTCATTCTAGGTACTCTTTAGAAGCAGAAATTCAAGGTGGAACTTCTCAAAGTTTCAGTCTGGAACCAATAGGGACATTAAACTTATCCATAAAGTCACCCTATCTTTGGGCCCTAGTTTGACCCTGTAATTCCTGTTTTGTCCCCAACTTGAGTGTAGCGGTAAGGTGAGTGAAACTTGGTATCGGTTAATGAAACTGGGTGTCAGTTCAAGAGATTTGCAGGCTTTAAAGAGTTATCTGTAAAGTCCCTCAAACAGGGCACAGGAACTCCTAATTTTGCCAAAACAGGGAATGAAACAAGGAACAAGGCACGAAATGTAAACAAAGCAAGTCAACAACAGGGTATCAAACTTGTTTTTGAACCAAAACTTGGGGTCAAATGAAAGTTTAGTCTCAAGTTTCTACCCTTTCTTGCAAACCTTTGTGCATGGGAGCTCTCTCTCTCTTTGCTTGTGTGTGTTTCAGCATGAGTGATTTGTGCAAGAGAAGAAAAGAGCTCCAATGGCTCAAGAGAAAAGTTCAAGCACACTAGAAAGTTGAGTGCCAAGAGCTGTACTTTGAGAGTGTGGTGAAAGTTCTGCAAACCAAAGGAGCTTTGTGGGGTTGACTAGAGCAAGAGCGCGGTGGAGATTGTATTACTTTTCATGATCATTTTGGCAGGTCATTGAAAGCACACTTTGTGCCTTGGAAAGAGAGTGGCAACATTTGCAAGGGTTTGGAAAGGTCTAGAAAAGTCTCAAGTTTTTTTACCTTCAATGTAGGTGAGGTGTAGAGCAACTCTCCAAACCAACCTTTTTTTTGCTGGCTATATATACCCAACATTTAAAAACTAAAATGTGTTAAAATCAAGTGCATTTTGAGATTTTCAATAGCCAAAATTCAATCAACTTTAAAAAAACATTGCCATTTTTTTTATACATGGTTCAAATACATAGCCAAAATATAGAATGATGTTTCAAAAAATTTACATTCATATGTAGCTTGTAGTCAAATTTGGCTAAATCTTCTTGTGGATCATCACCACTCTGGTTATAACACAAAGTTGGCAAAAAAAAAACATTACTTCAAACTTGCTAGAGAGAGATGGTGATTATGTGTCATGCCTTAGGAGACAACATTTTAAGGGACCATGATGTTTTCAACAATTGTTGCACTTGTGACCTATCCTTACAAGAAGCCTTTTGATTGGCATTCTAGTCTATTTTCATGTTTTGCACCATAATTCATGAATTGGTGCAAGCACTAGAATTGGTGTTTGGTTACACATCAATACTTCAAGCACAAATCTCCAAAAAACGAAAGCCAACCCTTCAAAATCCCCAAAACGTAGCCATAGCCATGGTATCAACCCCTAAAGTTGTTTGAAAACCTTGTTGCTTGTTCTTCCTAACACCATTGTCATTGCTTAAATTCTACTACACTCAATTGTCCAAGAACCTTTCAATGTATACCAATTAAACCATGTACATAAAATATGGAATAAACGTGTGGGCGAAATTTTGGAATGACAAACTCTTCAAGTTGTCTAATGAAGTAACTATTCTTACCATCAAGTCATTTCCTCACTAGGCTAGGTTTTAGAAGGCAATTTGTTAAAGAGTGATTGCAACTTGAAGTTGAATGTTTCAAGTATTGCTTGTAGGTGTGTGATTTGATGAAACTCCACAAAGGTAAAGATTCACACATGCAATTTTTGGAATTTAAAGTGTTATTCTTTAACCCTTTATGCATTTCACTTACACTTTTGATATGTAAGGGGAGCAAAACTTATGTGAGTGTCCATTTGGAGCTCTAAAATTGAAATGGGGTACTTTTAATTTTTGTTTTTGGCTGAACACCCATTAAGGTACTTTTGACTTGTGTTTGGAGCGCTACATATAAAAAATGTACTACAAATTTATTTTTGTAGCTTTGCAATTGAAGTGGGCTTTTCAAATTTTGCACTTTCAATAAGGTGGTTTTAATTTATATTTACAATTTTCTAGATTTGCTAAGGGTTTTGTGATGGTATATGAAACTTTGCAAAGCCACTATATAGGGCATTTATGATATTGTTTGGACCTTTTTAGACCCAACAAGGCAATTTTTTTTTGTGTTTCTAGCATTGTAGATCCATCAAAAACTATCATGGTGGTTGGAGCTCTACAAGCCATTTAAGGTGGTTTTCTCTTGTGTTTCCAACATTGTAGGCCCACTAGGGATTGTGTCATGGTATTTGGAGTTGTGTGGACCCATTATGATGTTATTTTCCAATGCTTTTAGCATTATACACCCACTAGTGGTTGTGTCATTGTGTTTGGAACTCTCCAAACCCATTGGGGTGTTTTTATTTTTTGTTTGGAACTTTGTACACCATTTGGGTGTTTTTATTTTTATGTTTGCATGTCTTCATACCCACTTGGGCCTTTTTATTGGTGCTTGGAGCTTTGATTATGTTCGAAGTTCTAGCATTTGCAATTGGGGTGCTTTTAATTTACATTTGCAATGATCCCAAAATCACTAGAAGAATATGCTTGGGTTGAGAGTTTTACACTTGTAAAAAATGGTGTTTTTCTAATGGATTTGAAGTTTCACTACAAAGAGTTTGCATATTAATGATTGGTTTTTTAATCAATTTTTAGTCATAAATAACATGCAATTACAAATTGCTTTAGTTGCCTTGAACAAGTTACATAAAATTTTAGTAGCAAAAAACATTATGTGCCACCAAGTTGAAATGACAATTACATTGATGTGTAATTTACACCCACTTTTCATCCAACTAACATCCAACCTATGTAACATGGTCATTTATGATTGATTTTTACAAAACATGTAGTGACATATGCCTCTATGGCTTGATCATTTGTGATTAATTTTACAACTAAAATGTGAAAACTTGAGGATGCTTAAGTTTTTTTATCATTAATGTATTGACACATGGCAAGTTGCATGTTGAATAAATGGCATGACATGGCCTACCTAGTTTAGGCAAGGTGGCATAACCTAATTAGCCTAAGGTGTTTAGGCTAGGTGGCTTAATGTACCTATTTAAAGTTAGTTAGGCAAATAACATGGGTTAGGGAGCTTAAGTGGTTTAGGTTACACACCTTAGTTTAGAAAAGGTGAGGTGCTTATAATTGCACCAATTTTTTTAATGTAATATGAGTTGGAAACACATTTTAATAAACAATTTTCTAACCTACTTATGTGACCTACTCAATTTATCTTAGGTTATGTAAGCTACTTAAAAGCTAACTAAAAGTTGCCTAAATTATTTTTAAACTATTAAAGGGCCTACTTAGGGGGTTGCCTTTAAAGATTACCAAGGGGATACTTACGACTTACTTATGGTGTTTAGGGTACCTAGGGGTGACATGAGTTACCTAAACTACATAGGCAACAAGATTTCATTAATTGAAGGGAAACCCATTTCACCATTAACATTTCATGGTTTCAAAAAATTTGTGACGTACAAACTCTTAGTTCAACTCCTAAGCATTCTACTCCCTTGAATGATTTGCTAGGCCCAATTGAAAGGCTGAAGAAAAAAAAAAAAGATGTTATAACTCCAATCCAAAAACCTTACAATTAGGTTGGCACTTTTAGAAGTGAATTTTGAAACTCAAGATACATTATTAGTTGCCCAAATGGACATCAACCATGAATGGAATAATACAGTGAAGATCTTCAACTTGAAGGTTGTTTGAAAGTTATGAATAATTTCAAAAGAGATATTTAGAGAAAAAATCAGATTGTGTTTGAACATGTTGTTAAAAGTCCTTGGCCCATTTATGGTGTGCATGGTTTGGGAAGATGGTGAACCCAATGACCTTGTATGTGAGGTCCATTTGTCTTCTTTTGTGCACAAAGTTATTGAGTAAGATTGTAGACTTGAAAAGGTGCGAATCCTTTGGTTTGTGCTATTGAACCTTTTCACAAGTCTTCTCCATTTTCTTTTCACCACGAATACCTCACTTCACTTACACTTTGAATCTTGCATGCATTTTGTTGTATGTTCACATTACATCAAGGTCTACATTGGGAGTTGGTTCCTATCTCCCAATCCTCCACATTATGAACATTTTTTCTCTCATATACCTTGTATCCACTCAAATAATCATCCTCATAAATTAAATATTAGCACCAATCCTTATAAATGTTGAAGTGGTGGAGAATATTGACATCGTCATAATAGTTTGAAGCACCTTCAATCTATATTGATGAACAAGTTACTATGGTCAAGGGTGTAGTCACAAAAACACAACCCATTGCTATTGTAACCAATTTTAAAACTTGTTTAAATGCAAATAAATCATGTGAAATTTATCGTAAAATGGAAAGCTTTTCATGTATTATCATTTAATATGTATTGATAAAACTTGTTCTAAAGTTTGAAATGTTTTAATAATAATTTTTTGCATGTCCGAAATGACTTTTTTAGCATATTAACTAGTAACTTTAGCAATCTTTTTGTAACATCAATTGACACAAGTTTTTGAAGTTACCTTCATATACTTTCAATACATTATTATTTATCATCAATTTTGATGTTTTATTTCCTTTCTAAATAAATATAACCATAATTTCAAACTTTAAATCTTGAATCACTATGGATGGAATAATGTTTTAATAATTTTAAATTTATAAATATTAAAAATAATTAAAATGATTTGAAAAATTAGCTTGAACTTATTTTGACTTGTATTTTGTGAGGTGGAAAAATGGGTTCCAACTAGGCATAACTTTACAAATAACTTTTAATAAGGTTAGTTGAAGTTTGATTAATTAGCAAGGAAACATTTATAACAAAAATATGAACAATGAACAAAGCTTTCCAATGTTTTCTTAATAACCATAGGTGTGGGTGTGGGTCATGTTTGCATGTTTGCAATCTCAAGAATAACAATGTTGTTCATAATGCAGATATCTTCATTTGAACCATTGAACTAGATCTTATGAGCCTTGATTTTCTAAGGTTTCTAGATCTCAATTAAGGTCCTAGATCGATGAAGCCCATACATCCCAAAAACTATTATATATTGATACCAAAGGCTAGCTTTTACTTGGGCCATAGGCTAGTAGATCTCATTTGCAAATGAGAAATTAAGACAGGATGAATGAGAAAATGCATCATCATGCATGGAACTTATGGATTAGTTCCACATGGTGTCGTACTTCATAACATTGCCATCCTTCACAAACAAAATATACTTAATAAGTTCTTATTTAGGGATCAGCCTTGAATAGTCTCCTTGAAACAATAGAAGTTTCACTTGTAGACCTAACGTGGGAAGTGATCATAAGCATCACAAGGGATGCCACCTCCTCAAATTATGTGGTAGGAAAATTTGTCAATCTCTTGAACAATGTCAAGGTGGGCCACATTGTGACTAACACATCTTGAACACTTGTAACTAAGTTCCACAAATTGTGCGGCTCCTTTTCCCACTTCATGTAGGGCACCCACTCTAAAAGAGCATTGTAATGTCTTCATCCATGTCATAGAAGATCTCATCACATGAGGAAGAAGTAAAGCTTGAAAAGAGCTAAAGCTCGAAGAAAATCCATTTGCTCAAAAAGAAAAAAAGTGAAATAACAAGAAAAAAAAACAAATTAAAAAGAAGAGAACTCAAGGAAAAAACAAATGAGGAAAAAAACAAACCCAAGAAAGAAAAAGCAAGAAAAGGAGCACATGAGAAAGAACAAGAGAAAAGTGAATGAGAAAAGAGTTGGGAGGAGGAGGAAATCCTCCTCACCTAATCCCATATGAGGCATAAAATGGTGGTTAAATCCTAAACCTAGGTCTGAAACCTTAACTCTAAACCTTGGTTTTTTTTTGACTTTTTAAAAGCTACAAACCCACATACCAAAACCTGAAAAACTCAAAAACCCAAAAAAGGATATTATAAAAATTCGGTAGCCTGTATGTAGTTCCCCCAAAATATTCTACCTGGTCCCTACTTTTGTGAAACAGGTCCCCATTTTGGCAGACTTTTATGTACAACCCAGAATTGGGGATGAGGTGGAAAAATGGGGTTCAACTGGGCACAACTTTACAGATAATTCATTTAATCCTAAGAAAAGCTTATGAAGAATAGTTTATGAAGAATATAGGCAGCAATGAAGGAACAGATAAGGCCAATCCAAAACTTGGGGTGAAACTCCTTGCAGGCCATTTTAGGTGAGAAAAACCTTTTTCTCTTCTCTACTGATTTTTTTTTTTTTTTTTTTTTTTTTTTTTTTTTTTTTTTTTTTTTTTTTTTTTTTTTTTTTTTTTTCGTGTGTACTGTATTCATCCAGATTTTTTAAATTTCATACCCAGTTTTAACAAAACTGGGGCCCAGTACTCCCCAGTTTGGGTACTTTAACATCTAACTCTATTGTATTCCTTTCTTGGGGGTGGGGGAAGGGGAAGGGTAGGGAGGAATTCTTTCACATGGCAATGGGCTTATCAAAAGGAAGGAAAGAAATCAAAAGCCCGGATTCTCTGAAATCTGAATGTCTGCAAACTTGTGCTGCAAGACCAACTTTGAGAGATAGCTTCTTCCAGGGGAGTTGCTCACTTTCAAGCCCTTTTTGTTACAGGCGAAAATTCGTCAGAAAGTGCTTTTAACTTAGTCTCTTCTCTTTCTTCAAAAGGAAATCATAAATGAAATTAAGTTGTCCCAAACATTAACTTATGGTTAGATGGAAATTAATACCGGTTGCATCGGCACCCCTTGTCGTCTCATTATTCTCTTTTCATTCCTCCACATTGTCTACTTTAATACTGTAGTACCTTGGCCATTTCAACACATTTCAAATAATTATTTAATTTTGAAAAATTAATTTCAACAAAGAAAATATTCCTAAATATTCACTATTATCTTTCACAATATTTTTTGAAAATTTCAACATTTCTGAAAATAATATAATTAGTGTCAAATTGGCCAAAGGTACTCGGGTACTTTCAGATGGCTAAGCCTGGTTTACCATTAATTAACCTAAAGATCAATGCTAACCACAAACAGGCTGACATTTCTTTTAACCTAAAAAAAGCACTGTACAAATTTTCTGTGAGGAGAACCTTGATGTAATTTCCCTGGAGCAGGGTGTTTTGCTCGGATGCAATCTTGAACATTCACTTGAATGCATCTCAACCAGAGAGATGATTTGCTCTTGACTTGTTGCACTAAGGAAGGTCACACCTGAGTATTGGCTCCCAGGGGATAGATAGTGCACTTACAGCACAGCCTTCCCCTATACACAACAAACAACCCTCAATTTGCGGATCCTCCAATGGTTTCATGGGTTCAGAGTTATACAAGCCTTCCAGGATCTTACCCCCCCCCCCTAGCCTCCCTAAACCCTAAAAAAAAAATTTTAATTTTTTTTAAAAAAATTATATATATATATATATATATGGAATAAATATATTCAGCAGATATTCAGCAGATGCTGATGATCAGTCCAGGAGTTTTCTATTGAAGGACTTGTGAAACTTCTGTTGAAGTGTCCTCGCAGCTTCTCGCCTTTGGTGAACCAGTACCTACACTTGTACCATGGTAAAGACCCTACCTGCAGGTTCACCCTGGCTGCTGCATCTCGACTGCCATATTAGAGATAAGGGTGCTAGAATGCAATTTACCCGGAAATAAAGATGGGGCTGCAATTTCCTAGTTAGAGGATGTTACACTAGTGTTGTTGGGCAAGTAGAGTGATTTTAAGATATAAGTCAGGTGAGGTTCAAATCCAAAAAAATTTCCCAAGATGTTTCGACTGGTTAAAGTTTCATGAGAGTTGTAAAATTCCCAATCCTTCTCAGGGTTAAGGTATAATAGGGCTTAGATGTTGGATTAGTTTTGGAGTCGACAATTGCATCATGAGCAAAAAAGACATTAAAGACACCACAAGAGAGAGAGAGAGATGAACCGCTACTAAGAAGCTCCTTTACGTTTAACATGTTCATCCAATGGTGTCAATGGCATTAAGGTCTGGAGTGGCAGATTATGTCATTTTCTTGACCACATTCTATGACATAACCTTCCCAATGATGATCATACACAAGTAATAGTGACCAGAATGTATCTGTTGAAACATCATGGTTGTTTTTCAAAATGGTTGAATCTGCCACCCCAGACCTTAATGTCATGGAATTCCTCACCCCTGCCTATTATGTTGGTAAGGTGCTGGTGAGCTCATAATGCCCACCTAGCTTGCCCTAATGGATGGGATCACTTGCACCTTACCCAACATCATGTGGGCAGGGGCTTAACCATTCTATAGTACATAATTCACAAGAAGGTTCCAGATTGTAATTAATTATTTCCCAATCTTTAAATTCCTATTTACTTCTTGCAATTGCATGACATGAGGAAAAACACAAAAAAAGAAAGAAAAAAAAGCAGATTGCACAAGTAGTCAAGAGCAGTGTTCTTTTTTCAAATCGGTGAGGTACTAGAGGGTTGGCTATCGTCCACAAGAGGACTTTTGCCAAATTTGGCTACAGGTAAGAGAGGAAAGTAGCAAAGTTTAGGAATTGTTCTACATTTTGGCTACATCCTAGAAACTATTCTCTAAATATGTTCATTTCTGAATTTTTTTGTCATAATGTGGCGACTTTGGCCCATTCTTTTCCAAAAAAAAAAAAAGGAAAAAAAA
>Ga0209611_10007684_pt1 | contig 17177 bp, 14 predicted proteins | sample S1TSphgellanicum_3_FD_187693 | JGI IMG/M metagenome (GOLD analysis project Ga0209611, IMG submission 187693) | Host-associated microbial communities from peat moss isolated from Minnesota, USA - S1T2_Fc - Sphagnum magellanicum MG (SPAdes) (version 2) | ecosystem: Host-associated > Plants > Peat...
AATAACCAATAGAGGTTTGTTCATTTATTTTTGGGAACACCTACTCCTTGGGTGTTATCTTACACTATTCAATAATAGATTAAGAAAATGAAGAAATTTCAATTTGGCTTTTAGTTGGAAATCACAACCAAAAGCATTGCAAGGTTTTTTTCTTTGTAATTTAAAAGCACCTCTCCACATGGAAGATGCATTCATCTATCAAAAAGACCTTCCACCATTCACATTGAGACATTTAGCGACAAAACATTTTGTATTTTACTTAAGGAAGGCCTCCTTTTGCAAGCCTCCGTAATTTTAGGGCCCTTGGGCTACCAACCTCAAGGTTAAAACCTTAAGGGACGTGGCCAAGCCTTCCTGAAATTTATATAATTTTACTAAAATTAATGGTCTTTTACATTTTTTTGTTCAGTTTTGAACACAATTGCACTTCATATTATTGTCTTATAATTTTTTTTTTCCCTTAACAAAAAGACTTCAAATGCAATTAAACCAAGAAAATACACAAGACAAAAATAAAATGAAATGCATAACAACAAAATGAATCTTTGAAATAAGTGGAATATCGAATCATTTCCTTCCTCTTAATTTAATTTAATTTAATTTTTAAAGCTTCAAATCTAAATTTATATGATACATGATATAAAAACAAACAAGAATTCAAAATATTTCATCCAAGTCAAAATGTAGGGTGTATGGCCATAAGACTACAATCAAACAAAACCTTTGAGAGTAATCTATTGCAATAATCAATGTACAAAATGCTAAAATTCTACTCGTTCCATTTCCATCATACATGATAGGCTTTTTTTTTTTTTTTTTTTTTTTTTCCATTCTTCATTCTTTTGATCAAATTTTATTTTAGCACTAACACTTGGGACTTGTGTCGCATAATTTTTTAAAAAAAGGTGTAAACTCACCATGAACAATTTTTCAATTTCTTGTCACAATTTATGGTGAAATACATACCTCATTTGAAAGCCAAAAAAACATGTAGAAAATGAATCAATCACAAAACCTCATTCTTGATCATCGATAAGAAGTTACAATTCAATATAGTTAAGACTATCGCAAGATGCACATTATATGGTTTCTCATTTCCAACCATTTGAACTCTTCAAAACTATTGAGTCGAATTTGCTAGTATAAATTTTTTTGGCAATATGCCCAACATTAGATATGCATTTGAAGGCAAAGCTTGCATCAATGTTACAAAACAAACACCTCTAAGACATGAAGTTTACATTCATCTTTCGATAATTTTTTAAAAACCTCATTTTTGTGCTTTGAGGGCTATGTATCCCTAGAAATGTAACCTTTAATTTTGGAATCATATTAAAAATTATTTAAAGAAAATGTTTGTCATTAGTTAGGTAGTTAGTTAGTCAATATAAGAATAATAATACTAAAGGTGCATTCACACTTGGTGTTAAGGACTCTAGTATTAAGTCCCCTAACATCAAGCTAGTCATTTAGGACCTAAACCTATTTATCATGAAGATTTTATGTTAAGTTCACATTCATTTAATATTAAACAATCACCCGTTTAACATTGGGTGCCACCTAAGCTGCCACCTAGATTTTCACTTAACACTGGCTTAACATCAAGTGTGAATGCACCTTAATTATGTTTTTATGTAGCTACTCTTCCACGGGCATGTGCCATTCTGCCCGGGAAGAGCTGTCCAAAAGAAAAGTTTCGAGAGTCACGCGCCCGAGAAAGTTTCCACATGGGCAGATCGACTGGAGGAGAGAGGCCCATGCCCGGGAAGAGCTGTCCGAGAGAAAAGTTTCAAGAGACATGTGCCCAAGGGTTTTTTACAAACGGGCAGGTAGACTCGGGCAGAAAGGTCCATGCCCGGGATGCTCCGGAGTGTTGCGCGTGTGCGGCAGAACACACACACACACACGGAAGGCAAGCTTGTCACACGGCGAATTCCATAGCCGACCGTAGCTGAAGCTCGCGACGATCGCTGAAAGCGAGCAGAAGAAGAGATGGAGATTGACTTGGAATTACGCGAGCCTTACTCTCCCGAAGTTTCAGCGCTGCCCAAATCGCCAGCAGCACCATCGGTACCGTCGCCGGAGCGGTCGGCAGTGAAGACAAATGCGATGTCGTACGATGAAGAGGAAGTGGAGAGAAGCCGGCATTTTGCACAAGCGCTGAAGGAGCTCAAGAACCTGCGACCGCAGCTGTACTCAGCTGCAGAGTATTGCGAGTCTTCCTATCTTTACAGCGATCAAAAACAAGCGTGAGTACGCTACTTTCTTTAGGGTTTAGGGTTCGCTGCATCCTGCAGCGCCAGTGTGAGGAAGCCTCAGTAGTTTCTCTGACAGTAGGGCTCACGGTGTGGCAGGGTGCTTGATAATCTGAAAGAGTATTCTGTGAAGGCGTTGGTGAATGCAGTGGACCACTTGGGGACTGTTGCATACAAGTTCAACGAACTTCTAGGTCAGGAGACCACAGGGATCTCTAGCACTGAGCTCCGGGCAGCATCCCTGGCACAGGTATCATCATAGAGGAGCTCACCCAATAGTACATGCAGGCTTTTAGCCATTGCTTTATTTTCTGATACTTCAAATCTGATGGAAACGGAAGTTGCAGGGAGTTGAAGAGGTCTCTGGACAAAAAAGATCCAAGAAAAAAAAAAAAAACCCCAAAAGAGGAAGTAGGTTTCTCTTTGCAACTTGTGAACTATCTGGCTGATTTCTCTGCTTTGTGGTATGTGCAGAGAATGCGCTCTTGTCAGGAGCATTCAGATAGGGAGGGACTAAAGCAGCAATCACTAGCAAAGACTATGCCCGTCAACCACAAGCACTATGTTCTGCCAGGTGCCAATCTTATACTGCCTCTTCCTAAACCCTAAATCCTCAGCTGGGTTTCATTTTCTGATACAAATCCTTGATTCTGTGATGCAATGTGTTTCCTTGCCACAATACTCTGGAGGCTGAGATTCTCTATCTGAGCTGGCTTTGATGATTCTAGGGTTTTCAGGCATCGACAACATTGATTTGATTTTGTGAAGACTTATTTTTGAAACTCTCTGTGTGTTGATTAGATCCATATGCAATAGTAGAAGAGAATGCTACTACTACAATCCTGCGAGAGAGATTTGATTCAAGCCAAATGCGGTCAAAATCACAACAACCATTGCGGCAAGCCAAAGCATCCAATCCAACAGCAGAACCACAAGTGCTGCCTCGTTCCAAGGATCCCTCTCCATCCTTGCATGTTACCAGTAAGCTAGCATCCTTTTCCCAAGCACTTAAAAAATTATTTTTCCAAAACTTGTAAAATTAAGACCCAGGTGTTGGCCTATAAGGATTTTCTCCCTCCTGTGAATCCACAAACCCTAAGTCTGCTTGGTGGATTGGTCAGGTTCAAATGATTCATGGCATTTTGCCTCAGATGTGGCACCTATATCAATCAGCACAGCCAGCACTGGTCAGCAACAACCTATCAGGTGGGACTCCCTTCAAATCTGTTCTATCCTTGATCTTCAGAGCTCTTGATAGGAGTTCATATGATTTAGACTTTGTATTTACCCACTCCCCTGTTGGCTATGGCCTTTAAGAAGTGCTTGTGACTCTCCAAACCTGTCACATTTTGTAAAAAAGAAAAGAAACTGTGTCTGAACAGACCAAGCAAAAAAATGTAGGGATTGCTTTCAGGATTTGGTGTGACAGGCAATGGTTTAGTTTAAGAGTCGTGGGCTTTTTTTTATTGATTTTTTAACTAATGTGATGAGAGCTGGGTGGTCAGTGCGGGTCAACGTGCACCTCCTCCAGTGTCAGGATCCAAAGTTTTGGAAACCTCACTGCCTAAAGGCTCCTTCCTCTCCTCCTCTCTTTGTAAGCTTTTTCTCTCCTTTCTTCCTGTCCATGCCTCTTTGTTGAGAGCATGACGAAAGTTTTGAGATGTGCAATGAGATTTTAGTTCCCCTGCTACATGCATTTGGGTTTTCAGTCCTTGGAGTACATCAGTCTGTCAGAATAAAATTCTTGCTGATCAGGTTGATGCATATCCGTACTCATAGATTGAACACCACCCTGCCTTATTTCTGGAATCTTGCTACTTTTACATTATTGCTCTTTTGCACTAATGGTGTAGAAAACAAGACTGTAATGCTGATATGTGTTTTTTTTTTTGGTAATAATCCTGTAGATAATGTCAAATCAATGCCAAAATCAGTGGAGGCTGGTTTGTCATCCTCCAAGTATCCAAACTCAGCCAAAGTAAGTGCTACAAGATCTGGTTCATTTACTCCCATCAAGACTGCCCCTCCTGCACATGGCAAGGCAAGTTATCACCCTATATCTTCTCTCTTTAATATCCTTTAGCATGCAAGTTGTTACCCAGTAGTGTGATATTTGTATTGCTCCATGATGGAAGTTGTCAATTTCCCAGTCAATAGACATGTTATCATGCTGCCCTAATTCAAATGATGAAGCTCCTATCACCAGTTCCTGTGAAGCTGTTGTCTGAAAAAAAAATGCTGTAGCTTCTCACTTTGATCTCCTTTAGAATGGTGGTAGTGGCCCTTCCATAGTGATATTTATATGCTCGATGATGAAAGCTCAAAGTCCCATAACACTGCACTAACATAAATGATGAAGATCCTATCACCCGTCCCCGTTGTCATGTGAAAATAAACCATGTTTGCAAGAAAATTTGATGCTGTCAGCTGCTCAATCTTGTGCTGACACTGAAATTCTCATGCTTTGCTTCAACAGTTTGGTCATTTTCTGTGTTGTATTAAATTTTGCAATTACGATGACAATGAGAAGATGCATACTTACATTGGGAATTGGGATGCACTTGAGAACTTTGTTTGGTCACAGGTTACTTTGTGCAGTACGTTGTATGATTGTAAACTTAACACCTTACTCTAGAGGGAATGGGTGGGAACTTGCACTTGAATTCATATGAAGTTTGCTGCCCTGTTTGTTTTCAGGCTGGTCCTTTATCTCGATCATCAACCATGGTTCCAGAAAGTGGGTCCACAAAAGATTCAAGGCCACGAAGTAAAAGCCTGCTCAGAATGTTGCTCAGCCGACGGAAATCCTGATCTAGAGAGCTCAGCAGCAGCATCTAACAAAGCAAAAGATGCTCTCCCTCCCTTTGGCATGGAACATCAAACAACTGGTGAGACCAAATGTATATTAGCTTGTATATCAGACAGAATGCTGCTGAGGAGAAAGACCCATGTTTTCCTCCACAAGGAGAAAATAAGCTCTAATTCTGATCAAAGACCTGTCACTGCTGACTACCAACTTATGGTAATGGAACCACCCAGCAAAAAGCACCTACAGACCTTTCCTAACTGAAATGTCAGAAATGCCTGTTGCAGCAATACAGTGCCCTGTATCAACTATCAAGCAAAATTTTGGAACTTGAGAATTGATGTAAAAGTTTATTGCAGCTGAGGCTTAAATACCTCCAACCAACAATTGCGGACAACAGAATCACTCTACTTCCATGCAGAATGAAGGCATGAATTGTGTAAGTTGCAGGGGAACACTTGCAAGCCCCCACTCTCTTTTTGCTTGTAACATTATTCTTTTCGTTTTTAGTTGGTTGGCATGGGTGTGTTGGTATTTCTTACAGTACCTTAAGCTTCTTGAGGATTCATCCAGTGATCACAGTTCAGTGGGAATGGGGTTCTAGCATTTTCATGTTTGAGAGGTTGATGTCTCAGGATTTTTACTAGAGAGACTCATCTTTCAAGTTACAAAATTAAACTCATTTTGTAGTTGAGAGAATCCAATACAATATATATATATATATATATATATATATAATGTGTGTATTTTTGTTTGTTTGTGTGACTTTGTTAGTCTTGACAGTGTTGGGTGTAGATCAATACTAAGAGCAACTCCACCAGTGCTCAGTCTGTGACGCCGCAAATTAAAATTGAATGAAGAAAAAATGACACATGCTGGTTTGGCTTAGGAGAACACTTTGGCCAAGCATTTTTGCACAGCTTGCTGAGGTAGAGTATTGAAATAAATATGATTTGACTGCTGCACACTGTTTCTGTTTGGCCAATTATAATGATTTGTCCAGCTGGTTTGCTATTAGTAATTTCCCACCTATTTGCAGTCCGAATTTTAGTTTTATGGGTGGGGTTAGAAAAAAGTAAACACCAAAACTTGGATATCAGAAATATGTTTCCAGGGTCACCTACTGAGCTCTGCTGGACATGGTCTATTACATCATAATAGTAATTGGTCTATTAGTACACAATGTTAAACATCCACTTCTAAGTTGCAATTCCCTGTTCAACTGCATTATAATTTACCTTTGCAAGGTCACCTCAAGGAGCACATTTAATGTTCATGTCATCTTTGTGAATTTTATAGGTCTTATACTATGCATCTTGTACACATTGTCATGAGCTAGGGTTGAAATCCTAGGTGACAAATTTTGTGCCTTAACCCAGAAAAAAATTTAATTTCTTTTTTCTGTTGGTACACAGTGGTTATCACAGGAAAAATAAATTAAAAAAATTTGTGCAACCAAAGTCACCATATTTTGAGGAAAAGATTGTCTGAAGTTGCCATATTTAGACAACACCTTCATGAATGTCGCCAAAACAAAACATACTTCTAAATATTTTCTGCTTTCTTGTCAGCACTTTAGCCAAATTTGGCTTATTTCCTCTTGTGGATGATCCATGGCGATTATTCCACCTACCTCACAAAATCGGAATTATTTTTTTTAACAATAAAATCCCTGGAACTTCCAATGGGTATTTATTAAGATTTATTTTATTTATATATTTTTTAGTTACCCATAAAATAGACTAAATACCATAGTTGAATAAGTATATAATTTTGAAGCTTTCATTTTGACAAAATAGAATATTGCCCAATATTTCAAAAGATGCTTCATTTTCCTTCACCAAAAAATAAATAAAAATTCTTGGAGATAAATATATATTTCAAAATTTCAGCATGTCTAAAAATAAATCCTATTTTGCTCTTTTTCAAAAAAGAAAAAGAAAAAGAAGCTGCCCAAAGATCTTGGGCCGACGTTAGGCTGCCCGCGAAGAGGAACGTCTCCGTGGCCACGAAGGGTGCTAGCGCAGAGAAGAAGAAGAAGCAGAAGAAGCTCGCGCGCAGAGAAGAGGAAGAAGTTCGCGATCAAGATTGCTGCAGCGGCGGCGGCGGTTGTGTACAAGTACCAGATCCAACGATTTTTTTCGAGGATGAATTCGGGAGTTGGAGAGAAGGATTTTTCCCAGGGTTCGCAGCCATCGTCCAGTGGCACTTCGTCCAAACCTTCCAAACGGAGGATGTTTGCGCATTCGACCATGGCGTTGGAGACTTATGTTACCACGTACAAGCGTCTCACCAAAGGCAACGGGAACAACAACAACAACATCGTGCAGTCATCTCTTGATCCAGAGCTGTTCAGTCTTTGTGGCCTTCTTTCTGTATGTGAACTCATTATAGCCGGTCTCTCCAACGATTTACCTGTTGTTTCTTGTCTTCTATTGATTACGGTTGTGCACAGTTGTTTTTGCGGGACTGTAGCTAATACTTTGCGAAGAAAAGGGCATTGATGACGCACTGACAGTTAATGAATCGCAGCAGGGTTGCAGCAGCATTGCTATGGTCTTTAACTCGTGTTAAACTCCAGAGTGTTGCACAGCGATAATGTTTTCTTGTACAGCGTCGTCATTGCCGATCTGTATGAAGCCGCACACGCGGCAAAGTCCTCTAAATTTCTCATAATAATATTGTGCAAAGAGATCAGATTCAGTCAACAATAACTCTAAATTCTGCACTGTTTGAGCACAAACTACATAATTATTTTGATACTGTAAGTGCTTGATCGTTTGTTGCAGACGCTCAAGATGCATGGAATCGCGACATCGAATTTTCGCAATAAGGTCTCTAGTACACTTTACTTGTCTATATATTATATCTTTCACCTCGCACTCTCTGCTGCTGTAGCAGGATGTCAGCTCCTGCATTACAGTTCAAGAAAGAGATCCCCGAGTCTCGCAAAGAGATTGACCTTCTAGCGGCCAGTTCAACGTACCTAAGTTTCTGACAATACAGGATCACATCATTCCACCTTCTTGCTGCAGTCGTCGAAGAGGAGGAACCCGGTGCAAGCGGCCATGGATGCAGGCAATGACTTATTTGCTCGGGATGACTTGCAAGGAGACTAAAGTTCAAACAGAAACGACGATCTGAATGATACTGGCCAGCGGCGTAGTATTCTGAAACGGATTCTTCTTGTCAGTACGAAGCTATGAACGATCTAGCTGAGCAGGGGAATTGAGGCCGAGCGTGTCAGATCTGCTTTAGAGTTGTAGGAGGATGCGAACGTTTAGACAGGATTAATTCGAGTAGGATTCCCTTAGAACCAGCTGGTTTTATATTCCGCTTCTTGCGTATCCTTGAACTAATTACTGCTTTGGAATATTGTCGTGCATATTGCAGCGCGACATACTGGCATCCATGGTTGGCATGGAGCTCTTTTGTCCGTTGCGCTCGACCGCCGGCAGTGAGAATATTGTTCCCGAAGCTTTAGAGGAGGAAGAAGTGATGGAAGACCTCCTGGCTCTGGGGTGGCTTGAAAGACATCATGCAGTCGATGACGCTGCTTCAAGCGATCCTACTCAGGGTTGCTATTCACAGTTTGAATGATGCCGCCCTACAGTACGTGTACCGCATAGAAAAAAGACATCGTTACAGTCTCAGACATACAGGTACCTAGTGGCACACAAGAATTGCTAGGGATCAGAATGCACGCTGGAGTCATGTCGCAGAAAAAAGCTGCCAAACTCTTTGAATCACTCAGTGTTGTAGATAGTTGCCAATCCTGATCAGGTCATATGCAGAAGAAAATGGCTGCTGAAATCTTTTGCACTCAGTTTACTGTCAATCTCAGATCGAGAACAAACTTGTGCTCAAGCATTGACCGGTCATGTAGGTGTTGGTGACTCCTTGTGTGGTCAGATAGTGCATGATCGAGATTCCTCCCAACAAATGTTCAAATCGAAATTCTGCCTTTCTGGTTAGTTGTCATAACTCATGACTGCTCCAGATGAGTCCTTGGGTCAAAGACTTCCTTTGAACACATCTTTCGTTTCTTGAGAGCATTTCTTGGATTTAATCATGAACTCCACTTCCCTGTCGAAATCTGAAATTTCATATTCCTAGAAATGCTTATAATATACTGCAGTAGGTTGGGATTTTGTTTTTTCACCTTTCCAGGGTTTTCAAATGCTGCCACCTCTAGCATGATCTTGTAACATATTAAATGCATGGCAGAAGATTCAAGAGTGTCTGCACGGTGATTGCTATTGCTATGGCATTTGGGTTTAGGGTCTAGTCTGCACTCTTGGTGGGTCCTAAAACAAAATTTTGTTATACCCAAGCCTTCTAGTTATGTAGTGGTCTGAATATTTTCTAATAAGTACATAAGGCTGTAGAAATAAACACTCGGCATGGGATCAAAATTTCCCATGTTAGCTAATAACTACTGAAAAACTCAATATCCATTTGTGCAAGTGATACACATACATTTTGTCTCATGGCATTGAGAAGCAAGGAAGGATACTTGCTTTTTTTTCACATGTCATTGCAAATACTCTGCAGATATAACCATGAGCTATGTCTCTATCTGCTGGCTGTGCTGTGGGTCTGGTCTCTTCCTCCAATAGGTACAGTTGCTAGGATGCAAAAGGTGTGACAAGCTTTGATGAAATATGAACATGTGATTGAGCCTGTAATCAGCTCTGAAACCTTTGCTTTAGGTGTTTGTGAAACTTTGTTGAAACAAATCTTTGAATTTTGTTACAGACTTCAAGCTATATGACACAGGTAAGTATTTTGCAGCTGGATACACCCTGAAAACTGCTCTGTTGCATTGAGCAAGCATTGGAACCAAGGAAAGCTGTTCATTTGGGAAAATTGGAACTGAGGTAAGCCATTTGTCACTTCTCACTGGGGAGCATTGGAACCAAGGGAAGCTGCTGTTTGTCAGCTGCTCATTGGGGAGTATTTAGAACTGAAGGCTTTGTTGTTGCTGTGAGCGACCTGGCCACAGGTTCAAACTTGATGGAGTTTTGTTTTGTGCCTGGTGAAAGTTTAGTCTGCAGTCTTGGTGGATTGAAAAAAATTGTCCAAACATAACACAAAGAGAAGAATGCAACTTCCTGAGGTGCAATTGAGATTACAAAAACCAAAAATCAGGTTGATGTAACAAAGCACTGATCAGAATATTTAACTTGTTTTGCAACAGGACTTGATTTCTTGTCAAAATGCATAGACCATGGCCTCAATGGCTGTATGAGATTATGCTTGTTGACTTTTACAGACTTATGTAGGGAAGGGGGCTTGGTCTGATCACAGACATAAACTAGCAGTGCCACATCCAGTCCCCCAGGGAAAATGCCTTCTGAAAAAACAGGCAAAAATTTTTGACCCTTGCATCAACTGTTGTTTCTGCAGAGGAATTGCTAAACAGAGGATTGTGTGTCTCTAAATTCCTCCAATCTAAAATTAAAAGATTCAGATCATGTGATATAGGAGTTTGCAAAAGAAGGGAGCTGCATCTAGAAAACTGAAAACTACTAGGAATATATTTTGTTAGGTTTCTCTTCTGCACCTGTGTTGATGATGCCAGATGATGCCATACAGCTTCTGGAGCCACTACTGCACCGAACCATGAGTTTGATGGCATGCCTTTGAGAAACACGGGTGACTTCGAGGCATTCCTGAAGATCAGCCTCACATGCTAGTAGCATCCACTCTTCATCATCATCAAGGTATTTGAGATCAAAGGAATGACCTTCCACTTTCACTCGGCGTCTAACCTCCTCTCTCAAGTCCAAGTAGCCTGCACCTAGAGGAAACTTGAAACGCACTGTGTCTGTACCCACTGTTGCCTTTATGGTGATTGCTGATGTTGAGTCACTTCTTGGTGGCCAAATCATTTTCTGAGATGTGCCTCCAACTGATGAAGGGGAGCTACAGTCACTGATTCCATGTGCTGTAGATGAACCAAACTGTGGAGAGTCAAGAGCACATAAGCCTGAACGACCAGTCACTTCTTTTTCTTCATTGCCACCTTCACCAAATGTGTAGTTGCTAGATGATACAGGCCCCTCTTCTCTGTCACACAAGAGCAGGCCACCCTTGGGTGCTGTGAAAGCTCGTGGGCTTTCATGCACTTGGGACTCAACTCCAGCCTTTGAGTTTGCATGTCTCTTGAGATCAGACAATCTACTTCGGCCTGATCCATCCCTGAATGATCTTGAGACCATTAGCTCTGGAGGCCTGCATGCTGCTGAAGTACAATGGTTTCTTCCACAGCTTCCATTTAAAAGAGGGGACAGACTTTGAGGAGAATGGGTCACTGTGCCAAACACATTCTCCTCATCAGTCCCTGGTGATAAGGGGCTCAAACCAGACCCACCTTGAGAACTGCAAACACAACCCAAACCCAAGCTCCCTCCCGAGTTCTGATCAGAGTTTCTATGCTCTTCCTGCTCCTGAAGCCCACAAGCATGGTCAGCTGATGTCATCAGGTTTCCTTCATTTGCAAGTCCTACAATTGCATCTTCTTCTGCAGTCCTCACTGTGGGCTTCTTGTTGTCTTCCTCTTTGGGAACTGCCAACAAGTCTGCAGCAGGTCCCTTGCTAGTCACCAAATGCTCCTTACAGTCATGGTCGATTGGAGCATGAGTAGCCCAAGAAACTGACCAACTTCCTTGTGAAGGAGGAGGACCGTCTTTCCCAATGTGGATGCCTGTTACCGCTGCTGCAGCAACTGATGCAATATTTCCTGTTAGGGTGTTTATGCGAAGAGCCCCATCAGCACCCTGCACTGAGTCTATCACACCTTGCAACTTCTTCAAGGATCGGCTAACTTTATTGATTTTCCGTGATGGCCACCTTGAAATTCCATGCTGCCGGCAGATTCTCTTCAGTGTTGTTGGGCAGACTGCAACAACCATAAGTACAGACACCCTTTTGAGTACTTCTGCATCATGCATAGCCTGGTTGATTACACCACAGCACAGAGTATATCCACATGGGCAGCATCTATGTTGCTAGATAGACTACAATAGTAGTAGATCCATAACAGGCAAAGCTATGAAAGTCCAGGGATCATCAGTTTTGCACAAGCGTTTTACATGTAAAAAGGGAACAAACCTCCAATGCTTTTGGCTGCATCCTTGAGACTGCCAGCAAAGTATTGCTGGAGCACACTGAGACCAATGGTCTTCTCAGTCGTCCCACGCCTCCTGTCAGCTCTTCGCCTGTGAAGTGCTGTATCCTGCCCTGAACAGGTCACAGATGCAAGCTCTCTGCCCATACTTGTGCCTCCAGCTCCCAAATCCAACGACAATTCATCAGAAGTCTGGCACGACAGTTGCACATGGTGAAGTCGTGAAGAAGGGTGCTGATGTTGTATAGAATCATTGACTATTCCTGTATTGTTGATTTGATGATCTGCTGGCTGATTGTACTGCAGGGGATGCTGCTGCTGCTGGAGATATGACTTTCTTTGTTGGTGCTGTTGGTGATCTAACAAGCAGTGAGACTTCACTTCATGTGTCATAACTGGAGTAGGAGGACCAAACCCGCAATGTCCAGGAGGCACACAATCCAGATCCTGTTCTTCCTTAGCCTCAAGGAGCTTGAGAGACTTGCACTCAGCATCAGCATCTGCTGCTGCAAGGGCAGCAGTGGCAGCAGCAGCTTCTTTCTCTTCTTCCAGCTCCTTGTCAGTAATAGTGCGCAAGCTTCTACAGATGCGTTGCATTGTGATAGAGAGGGAATTTAGCATCAGTTGCTGCTCTTGGCTCTCGACACAGCTTGGTGGCAGGAAAAACTCAAGAATGAAATCATCACTGCCCGTGTGGATGCTTCGCAGTCGAATTGCGACAGCTGCAGACAGGCCAAACCATTTGGAGTAATGCCCAAGAGGGTACTCTGTTTTGCTGTAACTCTTCACATCTTTTTCAAAGAAAGGTCGGTTGGAAGCGAATGCTTTGCCTGGAACACCCTGTCCCTTCTCCATGGCATGCTCCAAGCAGGCACGACGGAATCCCCACATACGACCATCACTCACATAGCAAGGACCATCTCCTGTGCGAAGACTCATACTTTTCCTACTGCTCAAACAAGTGTTGTAGCAGTTGCAGCCATCATCGATGTCAAAGCGCACCCTCTTGCTGCCATTATGAACCAGGACATTCGCAGCACTGCTGTTATACTGGCTTGCAGGTACCCAAGTTTGTGCAATGGGAAGTTTGTGCGTCTCACACACAGCCGTCAAAACTTCTGCAATCTCTGCCAGTACAGCTTGCCGGCTCTGTGACCACATCATCTGTGTGACACAGAAAAAGATAAACACAAACAAAACAACCTGGGTATCATCAGCTCAACAGTTTCATTCACAACAACACTACTGTTTCTACAAACAACCATCATTTTGCATGAGCACTAGTGATGAGAGCAAGTTATTCCAAATCCAAATTTTACCAACCTCCTGGAAGATGAATATTCAAATGGTAAGAAACAAACTCTGATTGTTTCAACATATAAAGTCTTTTTTATATACCTCTGGTGGTGGTGCTGCAGGAGGCTCAGACCCATCAGAACAAGCTAGATTCACGGCCTGCACATGTGCAAAGCAAAAACAAAAACAAAAACAAGACTTGAGTTAAGATCAGAAGATCCCTTGAAGAAAAGTTCTGCTTTGTTCATGGATTGTGCTTCCTAGGACCCAACTGCTAGTACAATCTATGCAGATCAATTGTGTAGAGAATTAGGATTGATCAGAACATTATGTAATTCTGGAGCTTGCAACAGAAAGAGTCATGCATGGGTGGAGGCAGATTGTGTATAGAATGAGGACCAGAACATCGTGTAATTCTTCTCGAGCTTGCAACAGAAAGAGTCATGCATGGGCAGAGGCAGATTGTGCAGTGAATGAGGATCAGAACATTGTGTTCAAGATTCTCAAGCTTGCAACAGAAAGAGTCATGTATGGATGGAGGCAGATTGTGTACAGAATGAGGATCAGAACTTTGTGTTCAAGATTCTTGAGCTTGCAACAGAAAGAGTCATGCATGGGTGGAAGCAGATTGTGTACAGAATGAGGATCAGAACTTTATGTTCAAGATTCTTGAGCTTGCAACAGAAAGAGTCGTGCATGAGCGGAGGCAGATTGTGTACAGAATAAGGATCAGAACATTGTGTTCAAGATTCTCGAGCTTGCAACAGAAAAATTATACATGGGTAGAGGCAGATTGTGTGGAAAGAGAGTCATGGGTGGAGACTGGAGACAACAACAGAGACTGGGTGATGATCATCAGAGATCCTGTAGGGTACGCAATGGCTACCTACCTGCAGAGCTCGACAGATGATGTCGATTTCCGGACGATACTGAATTCTCTCTGTCTTGGTAACCAGCTCGATTACTGCGAGACAGGTGCGGGAAACAGGGTTCAGTACAGGAACAGAAACGGTGCCGCGCACATCGTAGCGTTGAGCTTCCTCCACTCGCAGATACTCGGCGCTGCTGTACAACTGCACGTTCGGGGTCCACTCAGGCGCTTGATTGAGAAACACGCGGACCGGAAGATCACCTGTGCAGCAGAAGAAACCGCGGTCGCCTCCTCCTCCTGCTCCTGTTAACTCTTTGTTGTTGTTGTCTCCAGCAGGGAAGTCGTACTTCTCTGAGACACTGCGGAAGGACCAGAGCTGGTCGTTCTTCCGCTCCAGAACGTAAGGCTGGTCCCTAGTGGTAAGGAAGAGCTTGTTGTTTCCTTGCGTCACGGGCATCCACACTTGTACCAGAGCATCCGGACGTGATCGGCCTATGTACCTTAAAGCTTGTAGCAGCCGTTCTCGCAGCGAGAATGGAGTTGAATCGGTTCGTATCATCGGTCGCCTGCTGCTGTTGTAGTTTCCCATGTCTGCTGCTGCTGCAGTGCTCTCGCAGCTTCTTGCCATTTTGCCTTCTATTGCAGCAGGAGCAATCATCCTTCGTTCCACCACCCCCGCCGGATTGTTGCTGCCGCCCACTTCTTCTTCTTCTTCATCTACAACCTTTTCGCCGCCGCCGCCGCAGCATTGCGTCTCCGACACTAGTGGGTCTGATTCTTCAGCAGGTGTTGTTCTTGGCATCATCATCTCATGTGGAGAGAGAAACATTTGGGACAAGTTTGCACGCTCGCCTCTAAATCCACCGCCAGCAGCTGCAGGGTTGTTCATAAACGTCGACGCAGAAAACTCGGCGCCGGGCTCAGAACAAATGGACGCAGCTGTAGTACTACTACCCATGTTGGGTTCTGCTGCTGATCCATGAACTTGGTGCTCCATGAGAGCTAGTGCAGAATGTTCATCAAGAGCTTGAAGAAGGTAGGCAGAGGAAACACTGCAGTGAGGATACAACAAAGTAGTAGCAGCAGCAGAAGAAGAAGAAGACAACGATGGCGAGAAGCTGCTGCTCTGCGAAAAATTCACGTAGGGGATCACATTGAAGTCGCTTTGATTGTTCCCCATCCAAGTTTCTCCTGGCAGCGGATCCAGTTCCATGAGATCACACAAGATTGTGTCATCATCTATCTCTAGCTTGCAGTCTCCGGCAGCTGAGGAGGCCGCCCCAGCTGCTGCTACTGCTACTCCTCCTCCTCCTCCCCCTGCCGACGACGACAGCAGCTCCTGTCCGAACGCCGGCGTGAAATCGGCGGACCGCCATCGCGATATACAAGAAGACTGCAAACGCTGCTCACTCGCTTGACTAACATCCATCTCAGAAACCAAAAGTAAACCCAAACCGAAAAGATGTTGTAAGTACTCCTGGAAGAAGCACCAAGGCACTGCCGCTGCTGCTTCCTCCTCCTCTCCCTCTCCCTTTGTCTTCTTGTTCTTCTTGTCCTCGCTCCCAATCCTTAGTCTTCAAAAACACAACAAAGTCTGTAACTCTCTCTCTGTGTCTCTGTGTCTCCTTGCCTACAAAAAGCAACAAACCTTGAAAGGCTTCCACACCTCTCACACCCCCCACTGCACAGAAATGCTGGAAGAAATGATGAATCAGTCTGGAGCTCCAAATTACCTTAATCTCTAACTTTCAAACAGGTCCTGGAGCTACAATTGCAACAGCCCTGTCTCTCAAAGTTACACTCTCACTCCAACTACTACTAGCATTCCCCTTCAGCCATTTCCACCCAAACTCTTGTTCTCTATTGCACTGCCACCACCTCACAAACCGGCGCAAGCATAATATGCCACAAAACAACAAAAAAACAAACGCACCCACAAGCGAGCGAGCGAGCGAGCGCACGGACAAACGTGCCACACTTCAGTCAACAACACAACAACGACACAAGCAGCTCCAAGCTTTGTTTTGCTTCTTCTGTTTTCGCCAGCAACAACAGTAACAACGACAAGAGCAGCAGCAACCAATTGCCAGTACCAACAACAACAAACCAACCAACCAACAAACAAACAAACAAACAAAGCGTCCTCCGAAAAGACCACCACCCACAGAAGCGCACCGAAAAACCCAAAACCAGACCGCACCACACCAAAAAGGGGAAAAAAAAACCCCAAAATCCCAACCCACAAACACCAAAAATAAAATAGTTACAATAATTATTAAAAAAAGAAAAATCCCAAAAACAACTTTTAAAAAACCCCAAAAAAAGCCCTCAAAAACAAATGAACAGAGAGAAGAACACACACACACACACACACACAGAGAAAAAGGTGGGCGTGTCTTTTTTAAGTTAATGAGAGAGCTAGTTACCTAGTTAACTAGCTGGGCAGTAAAGCTGGTGGGGCACAATTTGGTTACAAAGGTTATAGTTAGTCAGTCAGTCAGTTAGTTATTAATTACTACACTGTCATGGGTGGTGGTAGGTCTCTGTTACTTAATTTAAGTAGTTAATTTTTAACTGGGAGTAATAACAATTAGTTATCTCACATAGGTAGGTAGATATCTATGGCGGTAGTAGCGTACGGCACCAACCTGTTTCGCCATTTGTTGGTCTCATAGTTTCGCCACTGTGGTTGGATGGTGAATTCGCCCCGGGTTCGAATCCTGTGCACTGTTTTTTTTTATTGCCTTTCTGGTTTTGTTTGTTTATTTGTTCTTGGAGTGGGGTTCTGGGGTTTTTCTTTTTTTTTTAGGTGGGTTT
>Ga0209611_10007685_pt1 | contig 17176 bp, 20 predicted proteins | sample S1TSphgellanicum_3_FD_187693 | JGI IMG/M metagenome (GOLD analysis project Ga0209611, IMG submission 187693) | Host-associated microbial communities from peat moss isolated from Minnesota, USA - S1T2_Fc - Sphagnum magellanicum MG (SPAdes) (version 2) | ecosystem: Host-associated > Plants > Peat...
AAGGATCAATTTAGAAGGGGATTCAGACCCGGACTTAATTGAGGCCACTCAATCGAACGCGAGTGCGTCTCCGATAGGAGAAGATTGAGTCGGGGTCTTAAACCCTTGCTTCCTCTGGTCGCTAGAGATGGTTCGGGCATTTGGATAAGGGATTTATCCCTTCTGCCTTTCTTGATAAAAAAGGGGATGGAAGTGGCAGCCAATGGCTGCCACTTCCATCCCCCCATCCGTACGAGAATGATTATTATTATCATACGGAGTTTTTCTATATTTTATTTTCTGGAAGTCCCTAAAAGAGTGTATTGATAAAAAGTATCATCAACTTACCTGGAAGCGATTAGAGGCTATTGCTCATAAATATGCCCTTGGTGTAATTATTCATGCTACATCCGAAAGATACCAATTAAGGGTTAAAATTACGGTATAAGCGAGCTTTCCGGCTCGCACTACGAATTTACGCTCGTTGGGATGCACCCGACGCCAGAGGCGAACGAGCGTCACTATGAATTACAAAAGAAGGGAGCAGGGTAAAGAACCAGAAAAAATGCGCGTTGTGGGAGTAGCGGCCACTTAAAAAAAAAGATGTGTTGCGCTTTGGCGCTCTTAAGCGAGAAACATTCATGCCTATAAGTTCCAATCCCACGGATGGGTGTCGTGGGTTTCCCTGCTCCCTGCTCCCTCTGAAGAATTATTGTCTATCCTGCATAATGCCGACCATGCAAAATCGGCATAGTAAACAACCCCCATCCCAAACCCGTAATCAATCCAAAAAGTGTGACAACGTAATTATTAAAACTCCACAAACCCAAAACCTCAGCTGCCAATTCTAACGGATAAGCTATCATTAACAGACTAGAGCCCGCTGCACCATGCCAACCATACTGAGTTAACCAGTAAAAACCCTTACCCTTAGTCACTCCATACAGTAGGCGAGTCATCAGCAACCCTGTAACAGTGCCGTAGCAACGCATACACACAGCCATGATAAATGGTGATGCCAAAGCTACGCTCATATTTGGTTGTGGGCATACATGCCTACCCATAAAATAGATAATGTCCGCAATCACGGGTAACATTTGTAACTGAGATGCAGCCAGAAAGGGAGCAGCCAGCGGTCCTATCGCCATCCCCGCCAGTAGGATGTCAGCAATCAGACTTACCCAGCGAATTTGTAACCGTCTTCTGAAAACGACTCCTTCCATATTGATGTACCAAAATCAGGATCTAAGTTGTACAGGCATAGCTAAATAGGTCATCTTCAAACCACCCAGTGGCGTGAAGATGACTGGGGTTAGGGCTTGATTTAACTGCATGAGAATTTCCGAAGCTGGCAATGCTTTTAAGCCTTCCATTAAATATTTGATATTAAAAGCTATGTCTATATTTTCTCCAGATATTTGTGCTGCCATTGACTCAATAGCGCTGCCTACATCTTGAGCTTCACAAGATAAGGTAATTTCCTGTGCTTCACTATTTAGGCTAACCTTCACAATATTATTCTTCTGATCGGCTAAGACGGCAATCCTCTCCAAAGAACTCAGGAATTGTCGCCTATCCAGAGTCAGTTCCCGTTGAAATTGGCGGGGTATAAGTTGATGGTAAGCCGGATACTGCCCTTCTAAAGTGCGGCTTGTTAACCGTTGATTAGCCAATTCAAACACAACCTGACCTTGATCAAAATACAAGGCTACAGGTTTATCCTCTGAGTTACTATGAGCTAACATCCGCTCTAGTTCGCGTAAGGCTCTAGCTGGTACTGTCACCTCCATCTGAATTTCAGTATTTGCACTACTGTTATTAGTAGTTTCTACTACTGCCAAGCGATGACCATCAGTAGCTGCAAATTCTAGTGTATCTTGTTTAACTGTTAAATGTACTCCAGTCAGTACCTGCTTAGTTTCATCAGCACTCGTAGCAAATAATGAACCCTTCAATCCCTCAATTAATGCAGGGGCAGTCAGATGAAGGACTTGAGCATTTTCGATGATTGGTAGTGCTGGAAAGTCTTCAGCACCCATTGCTCGCATCTGATAACGCCCACTCTTTGGTGTCAGTGTGACAATTAAACCAACACTGTCTAGCGTATTGCCCTCAGATGCCGATTCATCCTCCAAGGTAATTTCTCCTTCTGGAAGCCGAGAGGTGATATCATTGAGCAACTTAGCAGGAATAGCAATTGTTCCCCCCTGCAAAACCTCAGCGCTAAAGCTAGTACGGATACCTAAGCTCAGATCAAAGGCTGTTAAGCTGACCTGATTGGTTTGGGCATCTGCTTGTAGCAGTACATTGGCAAGTACTGGATGCGTCGGACGTGAAGGTACAGCACGGCTTGTGAATGAGAGGTTAGTACTGAGATCACTTTGGGTGCAAACTAATTTCATGTTTGGATTCAGCTTGTGTGTTGGCTGTGGAAATTGTGGAAAACTTGGTATAGGTTTCTTGGAAACAGGCTTTTACTTGTAAAAGCCTGTGGAAAACTTGTGGAAAACCTCAGGGTTTTTTCTACAAAATCATTATACTTAATCAACTTTTTCAGTGAGGCTATCATGTTTTCCACAGAAGGTTTCTGAGTTTTCCACAAAAAACCATGTTGTTTTCCACAAAGTCATTTTATCTTAATCAATTTTTATACTTTAGTTAAATAAAGCAGAATACATCCTTCAGGAGTCAGGAGTCAGGAGTAAAAATCGCTTTCTGTTTAGCTTTTAGACATCAGCCTTGTACCTCACTTACTGGCAATCTGCTGTAACGACTTCGTGTTTTATACCCTGTTTTCGGTCAGTATAACTTTCGGGGACGGCTAGTCATATTGATTCGATCGCTCAGTTGACGCAGTGTTTGTACCAATCCTTGATCAGTTTCTCGTAGTTGGGTAATCTTTTCGCAGCTGTAGATCACAGTTGTGTGGTCTTTTCCACCGAATTCTTCTCCGATTCTAGGTAAACTGAGAACTGTATGTTGCCGCATCAGATACATCCCGATTTGACGTGCGAAGCTAATTTCCCGGCGGCGGGAATTGCTTTTGAGGTCTTCGATTGAGAGATCAAATGCATCAGCGACTATCGTTAAAATAACATCTGGGGTTGTTTCTACCTTCTCAGTTGGTGGTTGTAAAACTGGTGCTATATTTTCCACTGTCATGGGCAAACCCCAAATGGAAATATATGCAAGTGCCCGAATTAAAGCTCCCTCCAACTCTCGAATATTAGAGGTGTAATTAGAAGCAATATACTCTATGACATCTTTTGGTAGACGAATATTTTCATACTCGGCTTTTTTTTGTAAAATCGCCATTCTCGTTTCTAAATCTGGCGTCTGGATATCAGCAATTAATCCCATAGAAAAACGAGAACACAGACGTTCTTGTAGCCTTGGAATATGGTTAGGTGGACGGTCGGAAGCTATAACGACCTGCTTACCAGCTTCATGTAAAGTATTAAAAGTATGAAAAAATTCTTCTTGGGTGTACTCCTTACCCTCGATAAACTGAATGTCATCGACCAAAAGCACGTCAGCAGCACGGTAATGATCTCGAAAACTTTGCATACTATCCTTGCGAATGGCAGTAATTAAATCATTCGTAAACTGCTCAGTCGAGACGTAGAATATTCTGGAATCAGGACAAATCTCTAAGCGATAGTGACCGATCGCCTGCATGAGGTGAGTCTTCCCCAAGCCCACACCACCACATAAAAACAAGGGATTAAACTCCCTTCCCGGCGATTCAGCGACTGCTAACGCAGCAGCATGAGCCATACGATTGTTAGCACCAACCACAAATCGGGAAAATACATATTTTAGGTTTAAATCAGTATTTCTTGATCTGTTTGTGGAAACACTTTCGGGAACACTAGTTTGGGCTGGTAATTCCCAAGAAATTTCTCTTTCACTCAAATGAGATTCATCACCTTTGGCAACGGTTATATAGATTTCTACGGGATAACCAATAATATCTTGCACTACATTAGCAATAGTTTTTATGTAATATTTCTGTAACCAATTACGAGCAAAGGGGTTAGGAGTACGAATTACCAAGCAATTATCTTCCAATCGCTCAGCACTGGCAGTTTTGATCCAAGTTTCAAAGGTGGGACGGGATAACTCTAACTGCAAGCGCTCTAGTACCTGACTCCACAGACTTTCTATGGTAATTTCCATGATTTACACCAATGCTAGCAATGGTCACAATAGAAGATACAAACAAGCAAGCACCAATTTAGCAAACTATACTCTAGTTCTGAAACAAGCTTTCTAGTTGTAAACATTCTTGGACTTTCCCCCAGTAGGAAAGATCCTACCACCCACTGATTCACACGGAGCAGCAAAAACACATGAAGACAAAAGAACATCACATTAAGCCAACTACTGTCAGCCGGGTAAGCAGGGGAACTCGCCCCCAAGTCGTGGGGATTAGGGGCGACAGGGGAAGAAGAATCTCCCCTTGCACCCCCGGCTCTATTCTGTCTATACTAATGGGTGGAATAGCAGTTGTGTCTCTTGGAGGCTGCTCTATACCCACCAATCTGCTTGAGACTCAAAAACCCAATGCTCAGTCTCAGATTCAACCCCAACAGATAACCCCGACCACTCCCGCCGCTGTCCCGCCCCCAATTATTGCTTCGGGTGGTGGAGATCCGAACTTTGTTGTCGCAGTCGTGCAAAAAGTAGGACCTGCGGTAGTTAGGATTGATTCTACTAGAACCATAACTTCTCAGATCCCAGACAAGTCTGATGATCCTCTTTTCCAGCGGTTTTTTGGAGATAGAGTCCCATCAGAACCTAGACAGCAAGTAGAGCGGGGTAGTGGCTCTGGGTTTATTATCAATGCTAATGGTCAGATTTTGACTAACTCCCATGTGGTCAACGGTGCTGACACTGTCACAGTGAAACTGAAAGATGGTCGTACTTTTGACGGACATGTACAGGGAGAAGATCCAGTAACAGATGTTGCTGTAATCAAAATTGATGCAAATAACCTGCCTATCGTTGCTTTGGGTAACTCCGATGTTTTGCAGCCAGGAGAAGCAGTCATTGCGATCGGCAATCCTTTAGGTCTAGACAATACCGTGACCTCTGGCATTATCAGCGCCACAGGTCGTTCAGCTACCGACATTGGTGCTAGCGACAAGCGCGTTGATTATATTCAAACTGATGCCGCCATTAATCCTGGTAACTCCGGTGGACCACTACTAAATGCTCGTGGTGAGGTCATTGCCATGAACACCGCTATCATCCGAGGTGCCCAAGGGCTAGGATTTGCCATTCCCATTAATACGGCACAGCGGATTGGTCAACAATTAATCGCTAATGGCAAGGTTGAACATCCTTATTTAGGTGTTCAGATGGCGACACTGACACCGGATCTTAAACAAAGAGTCAATAGTAAAGTTGGCATTAATCTGGCAGCAGATAAAGGAGTTTTGTTGATTAGTATCGTCCCTCGTAGTCCAGCAGCAGATGCGGGACTACGAGCAGGTGATGTGATTCAAAGCATTAATAATCAGCCTGTTACCACCATTGAAGAGGTACAAAAGCTAGTAGAAAACAGCAAAATCGGAGTCCCCTTACAACTACAACTACAACGTAATGGGCAACAAGCACAAGTAGCTGTAAAACCTGCTCCCTTACCTGTTCGGCATGAAAGTTAACAAATGAAGGGAGTGGGGTGTGGGGAAATCGGGGTCCCCTTTGGGGATTCATCCCGGATCGCAATTATGATTTTCAGCCTAATCCTCATCCTCCCTTCCAAGTCCTTTCTTTCCTGACTTTTCACGCCATCTCTCTTATAGTGGGCTGGGTGTAGGGTGTAGGGTGTGGGGTGTGGGACATGAGAGTGCATGGTTCGCTTGGAGGGTTTAGGGAAGTCCAATTCCGATTTACCCTACACCCTACCCCCCACACCCCACACCCTCTGACTTTTCCACATGCCGTGAAAAGTCAGCTTTCTTTCAGACCACCTGGAGAAGCACAAGACACCCTAGCCCCATTCAATGTTCACTCAATTATTGTCGAACTACCCAGAGAACTACTTGGTAGTGGAAAGATTGGTGTTTGGATGACAACTAGTGTGAAAACCCCTAGACATAGACACAGGTATTTGGCTCAGATTGAACGGTTAGCAGTTCCAGCCCTGAATGAACTTTTTATGGACTTTAAGGCTCATAATAATAGTAATCTTCAGACACCAACCAACGACGCTAGCAATCAATCCCAATTCATTCAAGCCTTTGTCGGAGCGATCTGCAGACCTCAAGCCATAGCAGATGCAGTGATCTCAGTGGCGATTCCTGATGTTATGCAAGCTGACCTTTCTCAACCTAGCGGTAGTTATTTTGGGACTCAGTTAGGCAACAACTTTGGTGGTAGAAGACCAAAAGATGATGTCATCGATGTCACATTATCTGTTGTCTTTGGTGATGCAGTGACAGGAATTTCTACAGGTAAAATTCCGGGGCTGACTAGCGATAACGTTGGGCCTAATGATGCTAACTTTCTTTCTACCTTCCCTTATTTAGGTAATCCTTTGTAAGGTTTATGTATCTACGAACACTATGGCTGTTAGCGCTGACTAACCTACTAATTTTACTCAGACCCTCTGATACACAAGCGCTAGCAGATACCCATCCTTTAGGCAATTTCACCATCAACCACTACGCAGGAGTGCAGGTAGTGCCAGATGGTTTGGGGATTGATTATGTTCTAGACATGGCAGAGATTCCTGCTTTTCAGGAAATTAATCACTTAGATACCAATCGCGATCGCAAAGCTGAACCTGTAGAGACGGTTCAATACCCTGACCAAAAATGCCAGGAAGTCGACTCACATCTGGAACTGTTGATCAATAAACAGCCTTTAGCACTGTCTTTGCTCAAATCAGCAGTCGAATTTCCTCCAGGTGTAGGAGTGCAAATGGCGTGACCATTCAAGGTGATTTCACCTCTTTGAGTATTACCAAGCGCTTGAGAGATTACCCCACTGATTTACTCAGCAGTTCTCTCGACCAGCGTCGGATTTCCTTTAAACTCAATCCGTCTTTAATATCGAGTGAGATTGCGCCTCCACCGTCTGTTAAATCACCCACAATACTGCTCGGTTAAGCCCTTTTTACTCGTCTTAGACAACGCTATTTCAAGGGTTTCAGCCTACCTGATTTCCTTAACCGAGCAGTATTGAAATCACCCAGCCTTTTAGATAATACTTTGACAGGAAGAAGCAACAATGTCTTCACGAGCCTGATTACCCAGGAAAATCAGAATTTCCTAACTATTCTCATAGCTCTAGCGATCGCCTTTTTCTGGGGTGGTTTACACGCTTTGTCCCCTGGTCATGGGAAAACGATCATCGGTGCTTATTTGGTGGGTTCCCGTAGTAATGCCAAACATGCCCTATTCCTGGGGCTGATTGTGACGATTACCCATACTGCTGGCATATTTGCTCTAGGGCTAGTCACTCTTGGCACATCCCAGTTTAGTTGACAGAGCAATTGTACCCTTGCTTAAGCGTCATCTCTGGTGTACTGGTAACTGTTATTGGGCTGAATTTGGTGATCAGTCGATGGCAAGGGACTCAGGTCTCTGATTCCCACGACCATGTACATAGCCATCAACACAATGGGACGAATTGGCTTTGGACTAGCTCTGGTGTCTGCCTTTAGCTTGGGACTAGCAGCTGTACTCACTGGAATCGGCTTAATGTTAGTCTACGCCAAAAATCGGTTTGAGCATTTGCCACTCCAGATCCCCACGATCAAGATGTTACCCGTAGCAAGTGCCTTGACGAATTTGTTCTAATGCCTCAAGTTTTGCCTGATAAGATTGAGTTTGCCAATATTCAAAATCGCTTTTTTGCTCTTTAAGTTTTATTATGTGACAAATGATTGCCATCATATAATAACTCATTTAGATCTCTAATTAAAGTTTAGCAGATAGGGTTAATTGGTTGGGTTGAGGAATAGAAAACCAACTTACAAGAGGGGCGATCGCACTTAAGGCAGATCGATCTTGCTTCAACTGCAAGATCGGCGATCGCGCTCTACAGAATAAAGGTATAAATACCACGGGCAGAATGGATAAGCATTTCCTGTTGTGCAAGACGCTTCAGATACTCTGGGTGAATTCCTCTCGCTTCTGCTTCCTTTGCCCGGATAACGCCCATCTCGCGGGAGAGATCCAGAATCTGCTGCATCCTGGTCATACTTATGCTAACCCTCTATGGGATTTTCTTTATTGCCCTAATATAACAATATTGATATATTTAAAGGGGGATGCTGTGCCTGAGATCCGTGTTGTTTTCTACCAGGAAGAGGAAGGGGAAGTTCCTGTCCTTGAATGGCTGACGCAACTTTTAAAACAAGACCGCAAAGGTTATGCAAACTGTGTTGCTCGAATCAAACAACTGGCGGCATCAGGATACGAACTGCGTCGCCCTGCGGCAGATTACTTGTGCGACGGTATATATGAGCTTCGGGCAAAGCATATTCGTGTGCAATACCGCATCCTGTACTTCTGTCATGGTCAAAATGTGGCGATTCTCGCTCACGCTATCACGAAAGAAGAAGCAGCTGTACCACCAATTGATATTGAACGAGCGATCGCACGAAAGCTTTTATTTGAAGAAAACCCAGAAGCTCATACCTATGTAGAGGAGGAAGATGATAATGGCTTCGACGAGTGATGCAATAAAAATAATCGATCAGCTGACTAGCAGCGACCCTGAGCTTGAGGCAATGGTGGCAGAAGCCTCAATCAATGTAGAAGTGGCACTGTTGATTTATGAAGCTAGAACAAAAGCGGGGTTAACACAGAAACAACTGGCTGAACTTGTTGGCACAAAACAACCTGTGATTGCACGGCTGGAAGATGCTGATTACGAGGGACACTCCCTTTCAATGCTGCAAAAAATAGCTCAAGTTCTCAATCAACGGATAGTGATTCATCTGACTCCGTTGGAACACGAGCGAATTGCTATAAGTTAGGTAGTCAAAAACCTGGGTGCCCAGATTCCTGACTGTACGTTCGCTCATTTTTAACCGCAAGCCCAAATTTTGCCTTACAGGGCTTGTAATCCAGGCAATGCAATGGATTCAGGCATTTCTATTCGCACGGATCTTTTGGTCATTTGATGATTTATCCTATACCTGCGCTTTAAATAATCGCCTCTGAAAGCATAGCTGTGATAGTCACAAATTTTACTTAGGGAACACCAGAAAATAAATGATCGAAAATCCAAAATTAATTTGTAGGAGCGCAAGACCTTGCGCCCCTAGGATGGGATGATTTTTTAATTGGAAGTCCCTTAAAAATAACGGTTCACGTGAAAATCCCCTTTTTCCTTTTATATTAAGGCTTTAATTTTCCTTCGGATCTGAAAATAAGCGAACGCACCGTCCTGAGTAGCTTGGTTGTGTGGAAAGGCTGGTGACACCAAGTAGGATGGAGTATCGGTCACCCCAGTTGACATAAACTTAGCAGATTGCTAAGTTAGAGAAAGGGTTCACGATCCTGTTTTAGAAAGCAAATACCACGAGAAAGGAAGGGTTACCTTATCGCTACGTCCAGATAGGCAATGCTTTACAGCACCACATTCGTAGGGATGGAATGAGAAAGAACAAGTTTATTGTTTAATATGTTTAATAGCTTCTGTCTCATAGCATTTATGAATCAGTGGTTCAATATTATCTATGTCATTTACTGAGGAGATAAATATTCGTGATTTAGCATCTCCTAGTGAGGTTGATACTTCCTCAACCTCAAAGCCAGAAACCAATGACATTACTTCATCCATTGATAGACGAGTAACAATATTTTTGCGTTTAGACAGCAAGTAGAGTCGTAAGAACCACCAACATGGCTTGCCAACATGTACGCCTGTATATGCTGTAACTTTTTTGTAGCCAAAATTTCCTTTATGTTCAATATTTTTGGCAATGAATACTTTAATTCTTTCAATAGCCTCTATTTCCTCATGGGTTTCAATTATTTTGTCTAGGTCTTCTTCATCATCGTTCACAGTTTCTTGGTTTTCAGAGGGTTGAGGCGTTTCCCCTGGTTGCGCCATTTCTTGGTTAATTGAACGTGTCATTAGATCTACCAAGCTGTTCTGAATTGATTTCTTGATAATTGGTTCAAATTTTGCAATCCTATTGTCATTAATCTGTCCTACGATTGCATATTTAGGAGAAAGATTACTGATCTCTTTCAACAAGAATTTCATGAACTCCTTGGAAGGTGTCCGTAATAAATTGCCAAGTAACTGAGTCATCCCCTGTACGTAGACCATTTCTTCAGCCTGTTTACCGATAGCAGTTGCATCAAAGTTATCACGGTGAAACAATTTCAGATTGTCAAGGTCTTTTGGTTCATATTGAAGAATGTTAAAACTAAAAAATGGTTCGGTATCCATTTTATTTGGAGCCTGTAAATCAGTAAAAAATCGATATTCTACTCCATTGGTAATAATAGCGACTTTTGCGGAACAAAGACCATTAAAATAATAAGCTAACTGACCATCATGAGCTTCCGGTTTCTGATCACGTGCTTTCGCTTCTACAAGCATCACTATGTTTCCATCAATTGCTATAGCATAATCTACTTTTTTTAGTGGTTTAACTTTAATTGCAAAGTCTGCGACATACTCTGGCATAAGTTCACTAGGGTTCCAAATGTCATAACCTAATGTGTGAAGAAAAGGCAAGATTAACGCATGTTTTGTGGCTTCTTCGCCATTAACTTTGTCAGCATATTTACGGACTTTTTCTGCACATTTCGCAATCTCTTCAATGAAACCCATATTATTTACTCCAAATACTTTCAACTTAGAATGCCCAAATTTTTCATAAAAAAGCTACAACGATTTTTCTTTAATCAGAATTTATAAAAAGCCAGATAACACTTCAAAACTTAACCCAAGTCAAGACTATTGTTGGGGTCATTGTTGTGAAAAAAGATGAACTCTGAGAACTTCATCTGTAATGATGCCTTTAAGGACAGAGGTCGGCGGCGCATTGAAGAACGATTGCCTAATCTGAAGCGCGGACATCAAAGCAATCGTGGATACTCAGAGCCAAACTGACAAGAGCTTCAAAAGTACACGCTTGTACACAAGACTCTCCGGGGCGGAAGTCCGTCGTCAACTGATAGCATAAAAGCAATATAGAACCCATTTGACATCTAAGAAGGTGCTGCAAGCCTCTTAATCATTAGCCTGATGAAGCAGAGATTGAGTTTGGCAGTGGCACCAACTAGGGTTCGTTCAAAGTTCTTAACCAGAATTTTGCAGCGCTCCATCCAAGCATTGGAGCGTTCGATCACCCCGAAAGGCTATTGCCGGAACAAATCCAGATTTTCCTTGTGCCGCTTTCTCTTGTTTTGAGGGTTTGGTAGAAAGTTGAAACTGGATTTTGGTCATGATCTCTTGATAAATCCGCTCTAACTCCTGAGTCAAATATTCTGGGTGATACCCATGATCTAGCAGGATAGTGATCTTGGGAATATCGCGCTTGTTTTGACTTGAAGTAGTCGATGTTGAGAGTAAACATCTCAATTAATCCGGCATCATCCGAGACATTGGCGCGCTTTTCTGTGCGTAAAGAAGGGAAATCCAAGGGTGTCAATAGCCAAGTGCCTTTTAATACCGTTGGTGGCTTTGTAGAAACAAAAACATGCGCGACTCCACACTGGCATTGCAGGTATTTTTCACCGCTTGAGAGTCAATGATGATCAACGTCGTCCAGTGCGGTTTTTTTTTTACCTGTTCACGCACTTGTCCATGTAAGACACTCATCAGTTCCTCAAATACCCCGGCGGTTCGCCACTGAATGCAAGTGCCAATATACGGTGGAATAAGGGGGGAAGTCTTTAGGTAAGTCTTGCCAATTGCATCCATTTTTTAGTTGATAGAGAATTCCATTGAAGATATCTCGCTTTGGCCAGTTGGTCGGTCGAGTCTGCTTCTTAGTCGGTAATATCTCTTGCAATAAGGGTTCAAAAATTTCCCATTCTGCATCAGTGAGGTTGCTGGAATACATTAGTATTGGGTTTTAGATGCTGAGGAGTACCTTAATTCAAAACCTCATAAGATGCTCTTGCTTCACATTACTATCTTTCGTGCCAGGATTTTTTCCCTACGTGCAAACTTGCTAATTTTCTTGCCACCTGCATGGGGGGGAGTGAAAGGTTACTTGTGGCAAGATAAATTATTAGGAATCACTCTGGCAAATTATTTGGGTCAATCCCAAGCGATCGCAAGTACTGCGCTAACTGTTCTGCACGTGTTCGTTCTTGTTCTGCACGTGTTCGTTCTTGTTGTGCTTGTTCGTCTGATCTTAAATAGCGATTTCGGTGTTCATCATACCAAGACAGTAACTGCTGTGAAATACCACCAATAACGCCCTGGTATCTTCCAATCCCTAACTCGACTTCAGGCATCCAATAAGGTTCGCCAATTTGTAATTGATAATTACCATCCACCAACTTATACACTTCAAACGGTTGATGTTGGTCACGCCGCCAGTACTCTGGGTTATAAATTACGTAGTAAAGTACACCAAGTTTCTCGTAGATAGTCAGCTTTTCGTCGTATTCACCACCAGGAGTCTGAGATACCATCTCCAGGGTCAACATCGGTACAACTTCATTCTCTTCCCAAACAGCATAACTTTTGCGCGATTTGCCACCCTTTTTACGTTCTACTCCCAAGGAAAGAAAGCCATCAGGCACCACAGGTATTTTAGGATTGACCCCCGTAGTATGATACACTGCCATATCTACACCGAAGAACCAATCCATTCGATTTGCCCAAATCGTGTTCAGCAAAAACAGTAACACGTTAGGCAAAAAATTCTGATCTTCATTATCCACAGGCGTATCGTCTGAACAGGGTAGTTCATCTGTAGTGGGTAACGCAATTTTGATCTCGGGTGAGAGCATAGCCGTTTTCAAACGTAGCGTTCAGTTCTTTTCATTATAAAACTTAATTACTGCTACTCCAGAAAAGTTAGTACTACTCCGACCTTTTAGTAGGATATATTCTTCCGAATCACTTTGGCAAATTATTCGGGTCAATCCCAAGCGATCGCAAGTACTGCGCTAACTAAGCAGTGGGAGACAATTCGCTAATTCATCAAGCTCTATTTGGAGTTGATGATAGACTTGGAGTAGAGTATTATAACCTGCTAAAATTGTGACATCCTGAACAGTTTCGTTGAGCGATTTAATTTGCTTAGTTGTCTGTACAACTGGGAGCATCCACTTTTGGAAGAAACATAATTCTTTTACTCCAAAAACCCTACTATATGGTTCATCTAAAAAAGTCTATCCGCCAAAAGTGGATGCTCCCGTACAACTATCTGTTTGAGTAGCTCTACCTCTTCTACTACTAGAAATGCCATCACATTTCGCGAATTGATCGCAAATTCATCTTCTCGCTTCGATTGCTTCATTGGATACATCCTTAATAGTTGAAAATTCTATAGCAGCCTGTATCCAAGATTTCACGCTCTCCTAAACAGACTGCTATAGTGTGTTTGTCAGTAAATAATGCGAGTTGGAAATCTCCAACAATTGTAGTCGAAAACATAATTTCTGGGAAATCTATACTCAATGACAGGCTAATAAGTGTGCATTTGCGTCCACACAATTTGCTATTTACCAAAGAGATTGAGAATTGGCTATACTGTTAGATTCAAGGATGCGTAACACTATCCGGATTATTTGCCAAAATTATCACTCAGTAAAGTTTGATTTGCAGTTTGAAAGCGCCCCATATGCGGCGACCCGCCTTGTGTCGTTGGGGTGAAATGAGCAGTGATTCCGAAAGTTACGCGCTTGGACTTGATGATCTGCTTTCAACCGAAGCGATCGCAGGCATCCCAAAGAATCAAGTCAGATGCTCTCCTGAGTATATTACATGTAAGAGCCATTATCTCGTTCACAACGTAGGCTATATAAAGCTTTTACCTTGTTTATGTTTTTCATAACGATGACTTAAGCCTTTCTAATGGGTACTCAGTTAGCATTTGTTGAAAGGGGAGGGATACGCCGTCATAACTGTAAACATTGGAGGTAATGACTTATTAATTGCTGCCCATGCTTTGACATTAAAGAAGGCAGAAGGCAGGAGGAAGAATTCAAAAGGAGATTTAGACCCAAGAGTGAATTCGGGCCACTCAATATTCTATTGAGTCGGGGACTCAGACCCTTGCTCCCTCTGGTCGCTAGAGATGGTTCGGGCAACCCTTGAAGGAACTTATTCATAAGTGCCCTCTGCCCTCAGCATAGCTGCCTTTCTGGTTGAATCTAACAGTTATTACCGCCAATATTCGTGAATTTTCCCGCATTCCTAATTTAAAAGTAGAAAACTGGCTCAAACCTGATTAAACTTTCTAGCCATTGATTAATCCACTGTGTTTCTTTGACTTCGTCACGCCGGACGCTGTTGGCTTAAAACCTGGTAGGCATAGCTAAAATCGTCAGTTATAATCCGGATTGCCGCCGGATCTGTCATCCCTTGAGAGCGATAGCGACGGATAGCTTCTACAGCTGCCCGGTCGCCGAGCAATGCCAAATCCGCACCATTCCAACCTTCAGTGACTGCCGCCCAGTATGCCAAATTCACATCTTGTAATGGACGGTCTTGGTTGTAGACTTGGACAATTGCCAAACGACTTTCCAGATTTGGTAAATCCACTAACAACTGTAAATCTAACCGTCCAGCCCGAAGCATTGCTGGGTCTACCGCATCAGGGCGATTGGTAGCGGCAATCACCAGGATGTTAGCACCTGTCTGCAAACCATCCATTTCTGTGAGCAACTGTCCCACAACGCGATCGCTCACTCCAGAATCACCACTGTAACGCCCTCTATGTGGTGCTAAAGTATCGATTTCATCGATAAAGACAACGCAGGGGGCAGCTTGTCGTGCTTTGGCAAACAATTCCCGCACAGCTTGTTCGCTTGCACCTACCCACTTACTCAGTAATTCGGGACCATTGACACAGATAAAATTAGCTCTAGCTTGGGAAGCAACGGCTTTTGCTAACATAGTTTTACCAGTTCCGGGTGGGCCCCACAGTAAAATGCCTTTGGGCGATCGCGCTTTTGTTTTTAGGTAAAGTTCCGGATGCAGCATTGCACCTTCTACCGATTCCCGCAGGGTGTGTTTGATCTCCTCCAGCCCACCAATTTCTTCCCAAGCAACGTTAGGGGATTCTACTTCTACCGAACGCAAAACGGCGGGTTTAATTTCTTGAAGTGCTTGCAAAAAATCTGACTGCTGTACCGTCATGATGTCGGGAATGTGCGCATCAATTGACGGGACTTGGCGACGCAAAGCACTGTAGGCAGCTTTTTGACAGACGGCTTTCAAGTCTGAACCCACAAATCCGGAGGCTAGGTCGGCAATCGCCTCTAAATTTACCGTCTGGTCTAAAGGCATGGCGCGAGTCAGTATTTGTAGGATCTCCAAGCGTCCCTGAGGGTTTGGCACGCGAAACAGGACTTCGCGATCAAATCTCCCAGGGCGGCGCAATGCAGGATCGAGATGGTCGGGGCGATTAGTAGCGGCTAGCACGATCACGCCTTTAGTTTGGGCAAAACCGTCCATCAAACTGAGAAGTTGTGCCACCAGCCGTTTTTCCACTTCCCCTTCTACTTTGCTGCGATCTGGGGCAAGACTGTCGATTTCATCAATAAATACTATGCATGGGGCACTTTTGGCAGCTTTCTCAAAGATTCCTCGCAATCTTTGTTCTGCTTCGCCGTAATATTTACCGATCACTTCTGGTCCAACTATCGCTATGTGGTTAACTCCCAGTTCTGCAGCAAGGGCGCGGGCGGTGAGGGTTTTGCCAGTGCCTGGGGGACCTACTAACAGAACGCCGTGCGTAGGCTCTAAACCAAGTTTAGCAAGTAGGTCAGGACGTTTTAAAGGTATAGCGATTAATTCTTTCAGTTCTTTAAGAACCTCCCCAAGTCCACCCACATCTTTCAGGTATGAACTTGCTGCTGTATGGTTCGGTGCAACTGGGTTTGGGGATGTATAACTTTCTCCAGCAGAACTAGAGTTAGGCGGTTGTTGAGTGCGGAAGCTACTTATGCCAAAATGAACATTTACATAGCCAATACGGGGAATACCTCCTGAACGAGGTATATTGCTGAGAGGACGGGTACGTAACTGCATATCGGCCTTGATTTCTCCATTTTCAATTTTTTCTTCTAAGGCTTTTGCAAGTTCTCATAACTTGCCCAAAACCTTTGAATGAATCGCTCATCAAGTTCCTCCCTATTTTTTGCAGTTACATTCCCACCCGTAAATCCGCTTGGTTACGCTGCGAGCTTTTTTACCTCGTCGCAATCTGCTGAAGGAGCGAAAAATTTTCTGCATTATTTAAGGTAACTTGAGTTAAAGTTAGCAGAGTAAGCGGATATAATTATGTGCCTGGCAATACAGATTATTTTGCTAAAGTATAAAATAGGTGCATTTAAATTTGAGGATGAGATGAAATGTGTTAAGTAGTACCCGAATTAACAGGGCGTTTAATTACGTATGAGGGGCTATGTCATGTCATCATGCTTCAAATCTGCTTGATCAAAGCGTAAAACTGAGTCCACGTTGAACGTAACCGATGATACAAAATATATTAGCAATTTTAGTATATTTACGAGAGTCGTTAACTGACATCTTGCACCTTCGATAGAGAGGGCTGGTGGGCAGTTCCTACTATACGTAATCATAAGCTTTTTGGGCTTTGATTTTCGCTAGGTTAAGAAATTTTGCTGAGGGTGAGTGTATTTGCTGACACCAATCGCCGATTATAGTATGATTTATATGTGACGGAAAAAGTCTTTGTCAGCAAAGGTATTTAGTTATGGCAAATCTTGATCATATCCCAGCACACTTGCTTAACAGCGAGCATTATCGCCAGATGCTTGTCCGGGACGGCGAACGTCGCTTTCGGGAATGGCACAGTGAGTTTCTCAGGTATCAAGGCGAGTTTCTCAAAGATCAGCATCAAAGGACTCGCGAGCTAGAGAATCTACGCAAGTACGTCTAGTGACACGGCAGATCTTTAAGAAGGCAGCTATGCTAAAGGTTCAGTTTAGAAGGGGATAGTGACATCTCCACACACCTCCCTTCTCCTGCGGAGACGCTGCGCGAACGGGTAAGTGTGGGCTTCTAA
>Ga0209611_10007687_pt1 | contig 17175 bp, 8 predicted proteins | sample S1TSphgellanicum_3_FD_187693 | JGI IMG/M metagenome (GOLD analysis project Ga0209611, IMG submission 187693) | Host-associated microbial communities from peat moss isolated from Minnesota, USA - S1T2_Fc - Sphagnum magellanicum MG (SPAdes) (version 2) | ecosystem: Host-associated > Plants > Peat...
TCCCCAAAATCTAGTAGCCAAATTCACACAAGAAAACCAAAAAAAAAAAAAATCCCAATTTTTTTATTGAAATTTTTTTTGCTAAAACAAAAATCACTGCAATGTTGTTGTGTTATTAGGTCACCCTTAACCTTTCACATGTATGGGAAAGCCCTAAGGTGGGGGGGGGCATTCCCAAGATAAGAGGGGCCTAGGTCAACAAGGCAATAGCTAAATCTGGCCTTGCATTTTGGGAATGTTGTATGTCTCTAAGCTACAACGTGCACTTTTTGTGTCAAAACTAGAATTACATATTATCTAAAAATTAGTATAATTTTTTAAAATAGTAAATATATTCAATTGATTTGGGTTTCAAAATAAAGTAAGTTATGACAATCATGAATATTCAATTGTTTCATGTTTGTGTCTTTGTGTAAATATACACCCAATCATATTATAAAGCTTGTTATTTAAACATTATTTTACACATTTTTGCCATTTTTTAATCATTTTAAACCTTCATTTCATTTTTGTAAATAATTTTTTTAAAAACCTAGCTTTTCACTGGACTTGAACATTTTACAAATTCAAAGCTCCATAATCATCATTATTATAGCACAATTTACTACCAAAGATTTAAATATAATTTGAATATCAACTCCATGAGTTTAAAACAAATTGAAAAGTGCTTTGATAGAAGATTTCAAACTTTTTGTACAAATACACATTGATGCACAAAATTTCATCAACAAATTCTTATTGAAAAGATTTTTTTGAACTAATTTTCATTTTTTTTATCAGCCTTGTGCAAATTTAAATGTAATACAAAAGACAATTGCATTGTTCTTATTTGCATCAATTTCACACTTCATTATGATGCAAATCATCATTAATTGCACATTTTCATCACTTAGCCTTTTTCACTTATATAGCAAGCCACTCTCACCTACCATTGTTATTGTAACTAACTCTTCTTATTTACTTTGTACAACTTGAAAATGTCTTATCGTCTATCAATGGGCTCTATCCATTGTAAAACATGAAACAAATGTTATCATGAACCTAAACATATGTAGATCATGAAGCATAAGAGATTGGAGGATTCTTATGTCCATTCTTCAAGAATGGGAAGGATCTTACATTTACAAGTAAGTGTAAGATCCCTCCCAATTTGTTTAGGTGTAAAATCCCTTTCACTCCCCAAGGAGGAGATGAAATATCCATCCTTTTTTCTAGGAGGGATAATCTTAAATATAAGGTGCCATGCAAACACACTAGGGTTTTCTCCAAATGTTTTATGTAGGTATTAATGGACCTTGGATTGTAGTGGCCAAATTCCCAAGATACAATGAAAAAAATTAAGTTAGATCCACACAAAGGTGGTTTTTTTTAAAAAAAAAACTAAGAGAATAAACTAACCTTAACTTATCCCATTCACATAAAAGGGTTAAAAAGTTGAGTTGAGAAATGATGTGTCATTGGGGTTAAGGAGAGGGTAAATGCTTTGACATACCTTATGTTTTAAAATAAATATTTTAAATATTTTTAGAAAAATAGAGGTGACTTATGACTATAACTTCTAATGGTATATGGGGGCGACAAGATACAATGTTGGTGTGGAGCAAAGTATTATGTGGGGTTTTCTAAATTCCAAGTCTAGAAGATTTTAGGTGGCACTTCTTCCCAAATTAGTGGCATTTTTTTGTGTTGTTTCTTATTTCTCGTTGTTGTTGGTCTAGTTATTCTAATGGGATTGTGCAAGAATCTCAAAATTCAAATGCATGTGAACTTTCCAAAGCCTTCCAATGTTACCCAAATATTTCTCAATAATGGTAAAATTTACATGTGTAGTTTCAAAGATTGATGACCAACATGGATGATAATTCCAAAGGTTTAAATAGGTTTTTTTAATTTTTAAATAATCAACCCATAAGGGTCTTGTGAGCTTTCTATATTTTTCCTACTAGGTGAGTAGGTTCTTTATTAGTTTTTCTTAAAAACCCTTTGAGCAAACAACATAGTGGTTAGTTAATTCCTTAAACTTTAATCATTTTAATCCCCCAACCAGGAGAGGGTTAAATGGGTAAGAAATACCCCTAAGTTATCCCTTGGTGTGAATTTATCTTTAGTGTGTTTGGCTTCAAGTTAAAACATTTTGTGTTTGAGAAATCTAAAGGTTCATAATATCCAAGAAACATATATGATTAAGGCATGCAAACCCAATATTTGTCTACTTGATTGAAATCCTTTTTATAACATAATCATTATCATAGAACATTATTTGGTTTAGGTGCTGAATTTTTTTTTAAAAAAATAATAAATTATGATAATTGTGAAATTTTTGACAAATAATATATGCCAAAAGAAAAAAATCTAGCAATGATAATTTTAAAAATTGTAATTAGTACAGTTATTATTTGAATTATTCAAAGTCATACAAAAACATTTTATTTTGGCCAAACATGGTATGGATCAATAAACGCAAGGTGGATGCACAAAGAAACAAAATAACACAATATGAAACTCAAATTTGCACCCAAATTGGTGGTCTCGAGAGTTTCACCCCATTTTTTCCATTCAAGTGGTCCTTGCTTGTTTGTGGACATGACAATATGCAAGTTTAGGAGAAATCATGGGCGCAATGTGAAAGACTTGAACTTGTGAGTGGAAGTAATTGTGAGTGGTTTTTTTACATAAAATGTTATGTAATTTGTGTGTGTATGACATGGAGTGTACAAAAGGGGTCCTTGACCAATTTTTTCATGCATGGCAACGAGGTTTCATTGGAAAGAGAGAGGGACCTCACAATTTGTGTGTGCATGGTGAAGGCCAATTTTGTTGTGTGACAATGAGGTTTTGGTGGAGAGACAAGGGGACATCATTCAGACATAGTGAGGTGTGTGTGTGTGTGTGTTTTTTTGTTTGTTTGTTGCTTCAATTCTATTTTTTTGGTGAGATTTTGTGAAATTTGTTATAGTAGTTGAAATGGGCATTGTGAGATAGAGAGAGGTTGTTGGAGTGGGAGAAAGAGGTTTTATGTTGAATTTTGATGTTGGTGCCCTATATGGATGACGTTAAGGATAACTCAAAGTTCAACAAAGCTAAGCCCAAGGACAAGATCATTCTAATGTCCATTGAAAGATTTCATTAAAAGAAAAATATTGCATATTTTTTTCTCCTCATCACAATTCTCGGTTGCAAGCAATTTGGATTCCACTTCATCCAACAACTTACATGAGTTTTAGTAGGCATTGGAATTGGTATTAAGCATAAGGAAGTGTTAAATAAATCATCTACCTATCAAATACTAAGCAACATAAACAAATAAGAGGATGGAGTCTAAATACAACCTACACAATTGTTACAAGTTCCCAAAATGTTGAACATAATAAAATATAATAATTTACATCGTAACAATAGTGATTTTTTTGTGTCTAGACCTACCCACAAACCTATTATCTCCCCTATGGACCTACATACCCCTCTACAAACTTCCAAAAAAGCTCATAAAAAAATATGGTGAATAGTTAATTATTTTCCTTCCAACCTTTTTCTCCTTTGCAATAAGTGCACAATATATATAATTTTTCTCCAAGTTATTTCTCCTTTTTAACACAAGTGAACTTTACTATTAAAAAATCTCAACTTCCAACTTGGAGGTTGAAAGGCAATGTTTTTCAACCTCCTTCAACTCCCATGGAATGAATGAACAATTCATTTTAATTTTCTCCTTCCAACCCTTTTTTTTAATATCGTCAATAAACAATCTTTTTCATGTTCTTGTTCCAACCTTCCCTTTTGGAATGGCCAAGACATTTTGTTGTGTTCTCCAACATCTCTCTTATTTGGAATGAGTGAAATCAATTGATTTATTTATTTATCCTTCTAACCAACTTCTTTTATGGAATGGGATGGGTGGACATTTTTAATATTTTCCTCCAACCTTTATTTTCTCAACAATGGGTGGATTTTTATTTACCATGATAGTTGGGTAGCTTTGGCACAAATTATACTATTTTTCATTTTGCCAAGTTTTTTAGAAATAATAGTATTTTATGTTGAAAATTCAATCAAAATGTAATAAAGGTAGCTAGACTTAACCCATGCCATGTCCAACAAAGTAACATAAATTGTGATTAGTCTAAGCAAAAATACAATATCAAACTTGTAAGATATCTAATGATTTTATTGTATTTACTCCTTGTATGTTGAAAATTTCAAAATAAAAAATTCAAGTGTTGAATCAAAAACTTAAAATTATATTAATTCTTTGACACATTAGAGCCAAAGCTACCCAAGTACTACAATATTTATTTAGCCACCTCCAACCAACTTCTACTTTGGACTGAGTGAACAAATTTTTTAATTAATTTTTTCTTCCTTCCAAGTTTTTTTCCTTTGCAATGGGGTTGGATTTTTTTCACTCCAACTTTTTTCTTTTTCTAATTGATGTTTTATTGATTGATTGATTGATCGATTTAAGCCCTTTCCCTCCAAACTCCCTCTCCTTTGTGCTTTATAGATGTACATTTCATCTTGCAAACCTCTTGGAAAAAATCATGGAGAATTTGTTTCCCTTTCCAACTTATTTTTCCTTTGCAATAGGAGTAGATTTTATATTTTATTTTTTTAATTTCTTCAAATTCTTTCTCTATTAAAATGGGTAGATTTTTTATTTCCTTTCAACTCAAGCATGTCTTTTAATCAATTTGTGATGTACCCAAAATGATAATCATCCATAGGAAAATTCAACCAAATTTGGGTATAAACTAGATATGAAAGTAACACACACACACATATGGTGCCACTTTTTTTTTTGCCAATTTAGATGTTAAAAAAATTTAATAATTGAAACCCACAAAAATGAATTCGATTTGGATTATGATTTTGGCAAATCTTCACTAAACAAAAAAATTGTTCCAAGATCCTTCTCCTTGAAATGGATGGACCATTTATTTGTATATTTTTTCAACCTCTCTCTTTATTGGAATGGGCAAATATTTTTTAAAAAATTCCCTCCCCAACTTTTTTATTCTTTCTAATGCAATTTTTTGAGTTTCCCAACTTTTATTTCCTTTGGAAAAAATGAATCAAATTTTCTTTCTTCCAACCACATTCTTTTGTGGAATAGGTGGACAATTTTCTTTGTGAACCAAAGGGCAATCCTAAAATCCTAATACCATTTTCAAGGGTGCAAAATCCAATTGTAAGGGAGAAGCTAGGAAGTAGGCCAGAAGGGGACTAAGATGCACATTTGCAAGGCTAGATTATTAACCTCACTATAACTAGGGTGTAAAGTGCTTGTAAGCATGAATGATCGTTGAGGTGAGATCAATGATGTGAATGTCATTGACTATGGAAAAGAACAAATTTGAAAGAAAAAGGTTCGTTGAGCTACACAAAGCTTGATAAGGAGTTAGGGCAAAAAAAAAGGCCTTCCCGATGGATCACCATATCACGTGCCAATTGAATAATAGATAATTTTGAAATCTCCCAAAAGGGAATGATGATTTCAAAATATAATGGGAACTGCACAACATAAAAAGTTTGAATAAATGGGAAAAGTTTAGCCAATTAACCACCCACTATTTAAAGCTCTTGAAAAATGATCTTTGAAAAGACTATGTTAAAAGCAATTGTAATATCTCCTTGCAACACCACTCATTTAGGATGTATGTCTAGGGTTATTTGAATATTATACACCATGACCTTACAACCTTCCTTAATTGTAACATCAAATTAACGAAGGAATAGATGAAAATGTGTCATGAAATTGAAGGCACAAAGTTCTACTCATTAACCAATGTAAAATCTCGCCCATTACGATGAGTCGAATTCCTTCAAAAAGTTTGATCAAAGGTAAAAGTCAAGTGACTCTCAACATTCGAGTTATGTTCTTGAAAATATTCCTAACCATAACATAGGAACACACTATGAACAAACAATTTGAAAAATATCATTGGTTGAGTTTTCAAAATCAAATGAATTTTGAAAATGTTCAAATACCATACTTAATGGTCCACATGGATGCAATGCAACATGTGCAACTTTCACCACCATTGCCAACACAACCTCCATCACCATTTCCTTCAATTTAGTTTGCTACTAACATTGAAAAGCCATATACAAGACATTCCCCTATAGAATTTGCTTGGGTGCTTTCTAGCATCTCCATTGATGACTCACCACACCAGCGTTGCTTTCCCTCACTTCCTACCCACTAATTAAAAAACATTTTCATTCTACATTTTTTTACTCTACACAAAATGGATATCAACTCATTATTCTACAACAAATGAAAACTACTTAATGTTTATGAAATATCTTCCTCGATTACTTGAGCTTCACATTGCTCCCACATTTCATGTAAGAAATGGGGCTAATGAATTCGTCAATGAATCCATCTTAAATAAAAATTAGGTCGATACATAATGTTGTAACAAACACTAATTTCCAAACATTGAAAAGTTTCAACATTATGAAACCACTTCATTGAGAGCTTTCCAATAATACCATGGGCCAGACAAGGGGCACCATGGTTTGGGAGATCTCAACATGACAAACAAAAACAAACAAACTACCTTCCTTTGATAGATAGATTGTTGCACACTAGTTGGTGGAGTTAAATTGTTCGCGCACCATCGTGCATACATGTTTCACATTATTGTGCACTCTTACACATAATTGCATGCACACTCTATACATATTATCATGCTACAAATAGTGCACAAAGCATTGTGCATAAGTTTTGCAACATTGTGTGAACTAGTCGTAATATTCGATATATTAGGGTTAGACTCATGTGCATTGGTCTTCATACAAGTCATATTGAAAACTACAGAAACATTCTAACTTTTGTTCAGGAAGGCCTAGTGATCTCAAAACTAATGAGAACAATTGCCATTCTGAACTCATTCCACTGTTATACAAAGAGGGTTTCTCTGAATGCCATTTCCTACTGTCTCTGTAAGCAAAGAATGAAGACCAGGTTGTGTAACTGTTCGTTTGTGGTCCCTAGCTGCTACTTAACTTAAATGTATTCATACACATTCACCATCTACCTTCTGGAATGGCATCATGGCCTGTTTATTTTTACAAAGAAAACTGTTTTGATGCCACCATCTACCACTGGAGCTGGGGTGAGGATACATATCAAGGAACATGAATGCAGCCTAATTTGGTTTCTCTTCATCGTTGCTTTTGTGGGTGTACACTAAGGTTGAGTTGGCCAAACTTTTGGATTCATGAGGACATAATTTGGTGTGAGTGGGATCACAAGAAATGACCTGGCTGTCTTGGACACCTCTTGAATTGGTAGTAACTGAGCTCCAAGATCCTCCCAGTCCGGATGTGTTGTTGATCAAATTGACGTCACTGTGCACCAATTCTGATGCTTTGGTTACAAGGTCTGGACAGAAGCTCTGCATATATCAGGATGACTTCAAAAAGTAAGAGACTATCTTTCCACAGTGTAGTAGCTCAAGATATGGCATCTGCACTAGGAAAAATTGCACATATGGCATTCAAAACAAGTATTTCCCTTGTCTGTAAGGCCACATTCTAATAGAGAGGTGTTGTTAGGCATTTTGTTTTCCATGATGTGAAGATTTCTTGAGCACCTTTATGTTGACCACACAGAGTTATCAGTTACACAAGACAACTCCTCAAATGTCACATCCTGGATGCACCTTCCAAAATGACATAAGGTGTACCTCATAAGTACATACATCAGAAGCAAATACAAGGAGTGGGAGACTCACAAAAACATGGGTTCTGTTGACAACAGTGGGGATGATTCCCGAAACAGGCCTGCTTTGCTGAGATGGCAGACTAAGGTGCATTGCATTCTCCAGAGAAGACCCTAGAGTTCCCTTCTCATAAGCTCCGGATCCAATTTTTACTGACACAACCCCAGGGTCACATGAAACCACAATCCCATCCATTTCCTTCAAAATTTGTTCCCCCTCCAAGGTATTCCTAGCTGTAACACAGGTGATGGAACTTTGAGAAAGAAGTGGCTCCACTGGAAGTGACGCAAATGCAGCTGACACAAGAGCTTCCCAAGTTGGTGAAACCCCAGATCTCAAGGAGGCTTCCTCTTCAAGCCCATGTGAACGTGCATCCAATTGAGGAAGGCCACCATGTGCAAAGTGTTCTGGTAGCAAAGGAGGCACTGCAGAAGCCACACAGACATCTGCAGTTGCTGTCGACTGCACTAAAGAATTTTGTTTTGATAAATGAATGTTTAGAAGAGGAACATGAGGATTAGAAATTGGGTCTGCAAAGAATGTGGGGAAAGTTGCACCACAAATGCCAAGGGTAGATGGTGGGACAAGAACTGGAGGGGGGTGACCAGTTACAAAGGGATTTGCAGAGGGGACAAAGTCAGCATCACCAACCTTTGTTGGTAGGAATGGAGGGGCATAAGTGTACTGTAAAGTTGTTGTGCCCAATGGGCAAGGGCAATAGTAAGGAGAAAAAGTTGAGGAGGTTGAGATTGGGATCTGAGTCAGGGGAGGGGGAAGAAAAGAACTCAAAGCTGGTACACCCACCATTGAAGGAAAGGGATACAGAGTCTCAGACAGAGAAGGAACTGGGAAGCTTAAAAGTGAGTGTGTCATTCTTAATTTCTTCTCTGGACGCCATTCCAAATTTTCATGCTGACTTGATGGAACTGTAGGTTGCAGTCCCATACACAGGCCTGCACTATGACTAGAAACTTCAGTCTTTTCCTGATGAAATGATGTCTGGGTACTCCACACTGTATTCAATCTTCTGCCCAGAGAATTGGTGGCTATGAAACCTTGATTTTTGCTGGTCACAAGGCTTAATGGGCTTGCCAGGCTGGCCATACCACTACAAATGGAGTAGTTCATGCACCACTGCTGGCTCTCCTGTATGGGCTCAAGAAACTGAGAACTGCTTACTGAGCCTCCTTGTGCAGGAGACCCAATTTCAAGCCCATGAGATGTCAAAGTTGGAATCCTTGGAGGCCATGCACTTGATGTTGCAAAATCCAGAATGTCAGCTCCAACAAACTGTGGCAAGAGAGTTTTGAAAGTGTTGAAGTGAGGTGGAAGTTGGTTGTAGGCTGGCAGGTTGGAGGCTAGAGCAGGGGGTACCAGTACTTGACTCAAACTTGTGGTTTTTGAGCTTGATATTGCCACTGCAGCTGTTACTGGCAATTTCCCTGCACCATTAGTGGATTCTGACATAGCAGTCAGTCCACTGTGGAGGTAATTTGCAAATTGATCCAATCTAGTCTCATGAATGCCAGTCAGTTGGGCAAGTGATGGTCGTCTTTTCAGAAGATCTTTCATCTGCATTGCACACCCAATCACAGCCAATTTTTAATTCAAGACCCAAACTTTTCACTTCAGTGATGTTGCAGAAACTCCAAATTTGTGACAATAGGAATCATCACCTTGCAAACCATCTCATCACCAACAGCCTTGGAAGATTCTGATTGCCAGAAGAAAGAGAGCTTGTGACCAGATGACTTCAGGACAAATGACCTGCCAGAAGGATCTGTGGCAAGATACTCAAGAATGACACCACTAGTTTCCAGCTCTGAACTCCTAGCTGGAATCCGCTCAGCAATGCCAGCATCCGTGACAAAAGACAGCCGCATCTCAGAGCTTAAAAGCATTCTTAAGCTTAAGTATCCCCTGCTTTGCACCGGCCCAACAGTAACTATCATCAAAACACATGATCAAGATTACAGATCAGAATGTCCAACTGATTAGTCTAGAATGGGTGTTGTAGTGCAAGAAATGGCTGCCTTCTGTTCCACCCTCACAGTAACCTGAACCAAATTCAATGCAGCTACCTGTAAGCATGCTGCATAGAAGGGCATATAGGATACTTGAAAGCTATTAATAGACCTAACCATGACTGTCAAGGTTTCCAAACAATTCTGCTTCCTCCTGTAGCTTAGTTGATACAGATTGCAACAGATTTTTTGTGCTCATAGGACAAGAAAAGGTGAAGCAGGTGCAATGCTGTGCTTCCTACTGGCACTTGCATGAAGAAACTTTTAAGCAGACAACACAAATCTACTATCAGTTCTTGACTTGGTAGGCATAAAATATGGAGAAGAAAAATTGACAAAGATGATGGAGATGCATCAACCTGGTGCTGGTAGGGTGAAGCAGATGTCCATGCCGAGAAACCTTTCCCACCCGAATGGAAACTAGAGGGTCACACAGGCATCTTATGAGCATTGCCAACTCTTGGGCCTTGAAGTACTGTGAAGATGAAAGCAAAACCACAAACTGTCAGTCCAATCACAATTGCAGTTCAAGCTGTAGTTTCTCAAAGCTCTGAGAGGTTTCCTAGAGTTCAAAACTTGCGAAAAAATGTGTCCACCACTATTTGGCCTTTTGCATTAGAGATATGCTACATGACCTAATTCAGATCTGGGAGGCAACTGTCCAGATGACAGATTTGCTGACCTGCCCCAGATGAGAAAGCAGTTGACCATCAGCTCCGCAGCATGATACATTCCAGCGCAGTAACGGCCTCAGCCGTTCATCAGTCCGGCATGCCCCAATCGCTTGGAACTCCAGTGCTTGCATCCACTGCAAAAATCCCTCATCACTATGCACCTCCCATTTGTGCGGCAATTCCTCCTCAGATTGACCTATTCTTGTGTAAGTGTTCCTTATGTTAACTACACCTGTGCTCCCTGCTCTTCCCATGGCTGATGAACAACAAGACTCCATATGCAAGGATTTTGAAGATTGTGGAGATCCTGAAGAAGCTCTGTCATGCTCCAAACTTCTGGTGATCTGATCATGATAGTATTCGTCCTGGGAGCTGTGACATCCTATTTCTCTGCTCGAAGAGCAACCTTCGGATGTGGCAAGGGATTTTGACGAGGAAGAAGACGGCGACCGCTTCTTCTTCTGTTGATCACTGTCTGTAATCACTCGAGCCCCTGCTTGAACAGAACGTCGAGTTTCCTGAGCTTCGCTCGCCTGTTTGCCAGCAGATGCCGAGTTTCCACAATATTCTGCAGTATCCGAAGCGTCTGACGATACCATTGCCACTCCCTCCTTCTTCCGAACTAAAACTGGTCTAACAAGAAAATCATAACCGAATCTGCTTCTCGGATTACCGAGAAACAACAAACTGACTGATAAGAGAATCCGGGGACAGACAAACTCTCCTCTTCTTCAGAAACGGCAAAGAACTCTGAGAGCGAAGGTCAGCAGCTATGGAAGCCGAAGATGAAACAATATGTATGCTGTTGCGGGGATTCAAAAATCCGACCAGACAGAAGGCTAGGGTACACGCAAAGGAAAACTTCACGAAGAAAGGAACAAGACGACCTGTTAGTGACAATCATGTAGACCGCCGATATGCACATACAGAGAGTAAAAGAACAAGAGTACAAACTACAAACGAGCGTTCACAGATAACGCCGAAACCATCAATTCTTGTGGAAAACTTCCATACTACAAGTCGGGAGAGAAGAAATATCCGGCGACAAAACGCATACACAAGCCATTTGCTGATCCAAAAATGAAGACAGTAGGTATGCGAAAACAGTAGAAAAACTATATGCGGCCAGCGAGAGAGAAGTTTCAATTATGAAAAACTTTCCGGTGATGCCCTTCTTCTTCTTCTTCTTCTTCTGCTTCTTTCTTCTTCTTGCCGCCTTGTCGTTCCTCCGTATTTTGAAGCTCCCTTCTTCAGCAGAAGAAGAATACAACAGCCACCTCTTCAACCCATCTCAGTCGAAAAAATTCGGAGAAAAAAAAACAGGCGCAACCTAGATGCACGCAAGGAAATAAACTTAAAAAGGCCCCCAAAAAAAAAAAAACTGTGAACAAAGTTCTTCCGAAACAAACTTCGATACTTAGCAAAATTGGACACGAATTTCTTTCGACGCATGCAGCATTGCGACGAGGGTTACAAACGCAACAAGTGCGAGAGGTGCACGACGGCGGTGCCAGGTGGAGCGGTTATGCTCATGAACGTATAAATATAAATACGTATAATACAATTGTATATTTATACGTATTACAATTTTTTTGTTATGAGCTTAATAGGTAGATGCATGATCAAGGGACATACCCACCACCCTATACCAGTTCCCAACCTGGTTCACACCTGGTGTTAACTCGGACAAGTTTATCCTATGATTCACAGATGGATGGATGGATGGATGGATGGATATGCCAACTAGCATTAGATTTTACATGTCATCATCCTATGTGGCATGCAATGTTGAGCTTGATGTTAAGTGAAAGTTAAGAAAACGTTAAGTTATTATTAAATTTTCAAATTTGAAGATTTTGTGTTCAAAAATACAATGTTAGCTAGCACCCTTTGAAAGAAAGAGGGCACCAACTCAATGCTATGAATCTTTACAAGTAAATCTCATTCTCCTCCTTTAGCCTCCACGGTCCCCTTCACTCAAAACACCTCTACCCCTTTTTCTTATTTTGTTTGTCTATTACACCTTGGCTTTTGTTCCAAGAGCTTGCTGAAGAATTATGCTTGAAGAGGAGCTTGCGAAAGACCTATGCTTGAAGAGGTGAAGAATTATGCTTGAAGAGGAGCTTGTTTGTTTGAAAACTTGCGCTTGAAAAGGAGATTATCATTAAATTGCTATTTGAAGAAGAGCTTGCTAGAGACTATTGTTTGAAGAAGAGCTTGTTGAAGAATTATGCTTGAAAAAGGGGGCTTACTGAAGACTTGTGCCTGAAAAGGAGATTACTAAACTTCTACTTAACCATTCTTCATTACATAAGGACAAATACAACTTTCTTCCACGTTTTTCTCTTTCTCTCACACAAAAATATCACACATAAACTTCTTTCTAATGATCTAATGTTTAATAATGTTTCATGAAAAATGAAAACTAATGATCTAATTTTATAATAAAATTCTTTAATCCTCAAGAGATAAATAAGAAATCTAAGAAAGACATTCATTATACAAGGATTGAGTCCTTATTCTTTTAGATTTCCTTATTCTTTTATATCTTTTTATTCTAATCCTTTCCACACATCCTAATTAAAGAAAATCCATCCATCCCTCCAAATCCACTTGGATTAATCAACCTAAATGGTTTCACCCTTAATAAATAAAAGATGATAAGAATGATATTTACCATTAATAATTAAATAGTTATTAAGACGCATCCCTTCTAAATAAACTAAACTATATTAATCATTCAAGACTTAAACTTACTTATTGTGAAAATTTTAAGTTAAACTAATGTTCATTTAACATTAAGCAATCACCCAATTATCATTGGATGCCACATAGGATACCACCTAGGATTTCATTTAACAATGATTTAGCATCAAGTGTGAATGCACTATTAATAAACTAATATACAAATAATCCTTGTCTATATACAGACAGAGTTTTTTAAAAATCAAACATTCATTCAAAAATTTGGCATCATAGGCAATATTTTTCAAAACTTTGCACACTATTGCAACAGAAATTTTCCAAGTGCCATTTGGAGGTCACTTTATATCCATGAATATACATCCATCCATCCATCCCTCCTTCTATAATAATAGAAGAGAGATCTTATTGCTACTCCTTAAGAGTGAGAATAGAAATTGTGCTTACATAATACCTAGGTGTAAGGTCCTTTGCACTCTGAAGGAATAGGTATGAGACCTTTTAAGGTCCTTCACACTCTGAAGGAAAATAGGTGTGAGACCTTTTAGGGTCCTTCACATTCTGAGGCCAGAGTGAACCAGCACCCACCAGGGCACCATAGGGACTAGGGTGTTCCCAAAATAAGGACCCCCCGCGCAGCTTCGCTTACTTCAATAGGACCCCAATCCTCAAGTGTTACCCTACACTTTAATATGAGTATGATTATTTTCATTTAGTTTTTATTTATTTATTTATTTAGTTTGGGTAATTGGTATTAAAAATGCACTCGCCACAATAGCCCAAACTATTGTGGAAGGGTTCCCTGGCTATTCACCAATAGCCAGGGGAACCCATGAATAGCCAGGGAACCCTTCCACAACTCCCATAGGACCTTTTCTTTTATTTAAAATTTCTTGTAATTAAAAAAAACACCACATGTAGGACCAGTGGTTTATTTATTTATTTATTTTTGACCAGTGGTTTTCACCACCATGGATAAGGCCTTGGGGTGTAATTGTTTTTTTCAAAAAAGAAAAAAAAGAAAAAAACACAGAAGTGCCATGGGTCTTCTGGAAGGGTCGCCTGGCTATTGGTTTCGGGACCGCAGCTGCCATGGCTATTGTGACCAGTTGCCAGTTGCCAGTGATCACCCAAACTGTCTTCTCTGCAACTCACAGCTGGTCGCCCGGCGACTTTTTTTGGTGCTGAATTTTTTGGGTCATTTTGCCAAAAATATTTTGAAAAGAGAATAATATCCTACTGTTGCAAATTCTCTGTTTTTTGAAATAAAATTGCAAAAAACGATAATTTTTTTTTTAAAATCCTAAAAATTTGTCCAAAATTAGTCACAACTGTTTTTTACAACATGAAATATGAAATGAATATGAAATGAAAAATATGAAAGGGTGCTTGGAGATTTTCTACTTTCATAATTTTGAACATCGCCAAATTTGGCTATAGATCAAACAATAAAGCAGAATTTTGTACATAAGAATCCTGCCTAGTTCTGGAGACCAATAGGAACTGATTGTCTAAATATGGCGAAATTTGAATTTTCTTTCTCAAAAATATGGCGAGATTAATAAGAAAGGGCCCTTGTAGAATTGGCACTGCGTTGTGGGTGCACAAGAAGACATGACCTTTTGTTTTGAGGTTGTGCAGATTTGTTTGCAGCAAAGATGGGTGGTGATGGTGGTGGTGGTGTTGGTGGAGAGGAGCAGCAGAGATTGAATTGAATGAATGAATGAATGAATGAATCTTTCTTTCTTTGGAGAGCTTGCATTGTTGTTTGCATTGTTGTTGCAAACCATTGGATTAGAGTTTTGTCTTCTTGGGAAGTGTCAGAAAAGTGTTGTTGTTGAACTAGTAGTCGGAGCTGCTGCTGGCTGGCTGGCTGGCTGGTGCTGCAGGAGTGATTCTTTCTTTGCTCCAGAGATTTTTGGTTTCTGTTTGGTTTTGGATGCCTAGGCAATGTTGTGAGATCATGAGTTGCTGCTAGGGGGAGCGGTTGAGCTTGAGAAATGACAGTGGTAGTAGTAGTGGGAGAAGAAGAAGTCGGGGCAGCAGAAGGAGGAGGAGGAGGAGGAGGAGGAGGAGGAGAAGACGATGATGTACTGAAGAAGAAGAAGAATACAGCAGATGAGAATGCCAATGCTGCCAGTCCTCCTCCTGGACTGGCAGCTCTCCATTCTTTTTCATGGAGACACTTTCTAGCAAGTCGCAAGGAAAGACGTGGTGGTGGTGGTGATGATGTTGTTACGGACAATGCTGCCACAGGGAAGAAGAAGAAGAAGAAGAAGAAGAAGCGAGGATTGAAAGTTGCAGCGAGTATCTTACCACCATCGGTAGTAGTCTCTGGATCCACTACTCTTGCTGCTCCTGTTGTCATCATCACCCTGAATGCCTTCCTGGCTCCCTCCAGATCTTTTGCTCGCTTGGAAGAATCCAAGGAAGAGACTTCCAGGCAGACAGATGATGATCCATCATCATTAGCTCCCAGCAGAGATGGAGGAATCAACATTCCATTTCTGGGAGAGGTGAAGTGGGATGATGTGAAGCTGCTGATCAAGAACTGGCTTCGAAACCCTAAGAATTTGGCTCTTCTTGTATGGGGCATAGCTGTCGGAATCGCCGGAGCCATTCTTTTCATGGTCATGGTTGGGATGCTAGATGCTGTACTTCCCCAGAAGGCCGAGAGGGATCAATGGTTTGAGATTTCCAACCAGATCTTGAATGCTCTCTTCACTCTGCTTGTTCTGTATCTTCATCCCACCAGAATCTTGCACCTCGTGTGGTTGATGCGCTGGCGATGTGGTGATATCATCAAGCTTCGAAAAGTCTATTGCAAAGGCGGTCGGCGAAAACCTCATGAATGGTTTCACATGCTTGTCGTTGTGCTTCTTCTTCACTTGAATTGCTTCTCGCAATATGCACTTTGCGGTTTGAACTGGGGATACAAACGAAAAAATCGACCTGCCATTGGAGTGGGTATTTGTTTGGCTTTTGCAATTGGTGCCGGTGCGGCAGCAGGGATTTACAACAACTTGAGTCCTCTAGGGAAGGATTTTGAGAATCAAGAAGAAGAAGAAGAAGACAATAATCATGGAGAAGAAGACGCTGCTGCCAACAAATGCGAGAGAGGAGAGAAGAGAACAACAGCAGCAGCACACCACCACCACCCTTCTCTATTCCACTTGCCTCCAAAATACAGATTACTGGAACGAAGACTGTCATTTGTTTCCAGAGATGGAAAACTCGTGGAGAATCCTGAGTGGAAGGGGAGCTTGTTTGATTTCTGTGAGGAGTCACCCACCATTGCCATTGCTTCAACATTGTGCCTTCCTTGTGTCTTGGGATGGAACCTTGATAGGCTAGGGTTGGGAAACCGCTATGTGCATGTTATCACTTTCATTCTTTTGTGCTCTGCGCCATTTCTGGTTTTTGATATTGCAGCTATCAATGTCAATAACCTGTATGCTTACTCCCCCTTCCCTCATCATCCCAATCACAATTTTCATTTTGCTCACCTTTTATTATGGCACTAATTTGATCAGCTTTTCTTGCCTAATTTTTGATAGTGGGGACCATGTGTGATGTTTATTTTGTACTATTGCAATCTTGTGTCTGATGGTCATCCACATCGTGGAATTGTGGGGTGGGTGGGTAACTTCTTGTGCAGCTATATTCGAAACAGCTTGGGTGGTTCAGGCATTGTCCTGTGTGTGTTTGGGTTACTGTATGGGGGGTATTGGCGAATCCAAATGAGAGAAAGGTTCAAGCTTCCAAAGCAGAAGTGGTGTTGTGGACAGCCCAATATGTCTGATTGCACCCAATGGTTATTTTGTAGCTGTTGCTCCCTCTGTCAAGAGGTTCGCACTGCAGACGCCTTTGAGATCAGAGGCAGTCAATTTCACAGCAAGACTCAGGGAGATGGAGGAGACCCATCTGCAGAAACCACTGCAACACCGGATTCCGTTTTATTGACACCTGTTCCTGCTTCCTCAATTGAAGCCCCCCTACCCATGGCTACAGGGAGGGTTGGTGGAAGTAAGATGAACAACACAGAAG
>Ga0209611_10007692_pt1 | contig 17171 bp, 22 predicted proteins | sample S1TSphgellanicum_3_FD_187693 | JGI IMG/M metagenome (GOLD analysis project Ga0209611, IMG submission 187693) | Host-associated microbial communities from peat moss isolated from Minnesota, USA - S1T2_Fc - Sphagnum magellanicum MG (SPAdes) (version 2) | ecosystem: Host-associated > Plants > Peat...
GAATCTGGTATGAATATTTGTATTTTGGGATGTAATGTGAATATGATACAGGTGTTACAATCTTTGGCATTCATTTTTTGGGTATATGAGCATTGGGATTATATTTGAGGTCAATTCATACAATTTCGGAAACGTCAGTAAGCAAGGAGGTAGGCACACAAAACACAACCAACACAATCAAAATTGAAACATTTGCAAATGAAGTCCAGATGCCGGAGGCCATTGCCATACTCTTACTTAGCTCCATCACCACCTGGGAGCCTGAGTAATGGTATCACTCACAATGCAATACGGCAATTGCTCCAGACCAGACTGCTCTAGTATCACAGCTGCAAACCCTAAGTTCATACTCATCCAAATACGAGTATGACCTAAGCACACAAGAGAGTTCATACTTGATGGGTATGTTCCAAAATACATCTATTCATACCTATATTCTATACCCAGGTTCAACTAGATATATACTGGTACAACACTCATTCAAGCCTCCTTGTGTGTATAGGTGTTACCGAATATGCTTCATACAGCTAACTTATGTTTCTAAAGGGGTCAGGACAGCTAGCCCATTGGAAAGACATTCAGATTTTTTGTGGAGAAGAACTGTATTTAAACCAACAGGTGGACATTCAAATATATCACAGCAGAGTGTTCTTTGCAAATATAGCCCATTGCAAGGACATCCATATGTTGGGGGATAATATGCATTCATTTAAACCAAATATGTGGGATGTTCAAACCCTTGGACAGGGGGCATTCAAGAGTTCAGGCCCATAAGAGGTGGGAGCTGAGCATAGCGCAAACTCTGGTAACACCCCTGTTCAGGGGCCTTACCTACACATAGGTGTTCAATTTTGGTTCAGAAGTGTGCAAGATAATCTTAATTTCATGATCTTTGGATATGTACAAACAGTCCTGCCATGGCACAACCTTGTTAGGAAGTGTGGCTAGTTATATTTCATTCCAACATAACCCCTTATAAAATCGTATCATGATAATACAAACACAATGGATGATTTATGTTGGAAGGACTTTGAGGTGGCAATGGGAATTAAAATTTGCAAGGTGATACAAAATTATTCACCTTGAATGTGGTTGAACCAAAGTGATCTTGCACAAACTCTGAAGCAGCATGAGTCACACCCAATAAACTTGGATGGGAGGGCAACATGTGTACAAGCCCAGTGTTCAGCCATGGAATGCCCAACTCCATCATGAGCAGGAGACTCTTTGTCATACCAACATCACCTCATATCAAGGTCTTTTTTTATTCCATTCATCACATTTGGATCTGCTTCAGATAATCCTCACAAAATCCTATTTCTGTGCCCTTGGATGAACTCTCACAGGCAAGCCGTTCTTGATGGGCATGGTCAAACTCAAGGCATAGGTTGGCTTGAAATTTTCAGGGACAGAAAATGTGAATTGGGTTAGGAGCCCTGCTGCTACCAACTTCATTTGAAGCATTGCAAAGTCTTTCCCCAAGCACACACGAGGACCTGCTTGAAACACAGCAAACTTATATGGGCTCTCTGGAACAAAAACTCCATTTTTTAGCCACCTTTCTGGTTTGAACTCAAGGCAGTCAGGTCCCCACAGTTGCTCCATTCTTCCCATTGCATATGGATGATAGACAACAATTGATGACTTAGGAATCTGGGTTCCATCTGGCAGCACATCATCCTCTACAGCCATCTTCATATCAAATGGAACTGGGGGATAGAGCCTAAGAGATTCAGTCACCGCTGCATGCAAGTAATGCATTTCCTTGAGCTCCTCAGAAGTGAATGAGGTGCTAGGAATGTCTCTTTCCTCCTTGCTGTCAACATGAACTCTGAACTTTACTATTTTTGCAATCTCAGCACAAATTGTGCCTTCAACATGACGGTTGCATGAGAGCAACCAAAAGAACCATGATAAGCCTGTAAGACAAATCCAAACAAATGTTAAGCACCAAGTGATGAGTCAGTGAAGTAAGATAATCGGTTTAGGGTTTTAGTCTGAAGAAACCAAATGAGGATAAAATTGAGGTTGTGAATAGACCTGCAGAGGTGGTATCCCTGCCTGCTAGGATGAAATTTATCACAATGTCTCGCAAGAAACCATCAGAGAAGGCTCCCTGCTTATGGTTCTCATCCTCATGTTCAACAGTCCTTGAATCCTTTTCTTGCACAGGGAGGCCCATGAATCTTGACAAAAGATCCATATTTTGATCTTCCAAATTCTCTGAATTAGTCCTTCCAGAAGCAATGTCCACTAATTGTTTCCTCCTTGTGTGGATCACAGACATTGCAAAATCATCAATCTGACACATAGCTTCATGCAGCTTTCTTTCACTGCCAACATTAAGAGCCTGTTTTAGCTTCAAGATGAATGGTAAGCTTAAAATTCGAGCTGCAGAAATTGATGTTGCCATATCAAATGCTTGAGCAAACTTTACATTTGGAAGTGAAAAATCCAGGCATGCAGGATCAACTCCAAACCCCAGTTTGCAAATGCTATCAAATGCAAAACGCATGAAAAGGTCTTGGAGATCAATTGAAGCTCCTACACTGCAAATTTTTGCAAGCAGTGGGGTGAGTCGATCATTGAGCTCTGCTTGAACTGTACCATGCATGAAGTTCCGAAGTGAATTTGAAGTAAATTCATGGCTTGCAACTTTTCGTTGCAATTTCCACTTCTCTCCATTTGCAACAAAAATCCCATCCCCAAGAAGATTGCTCAAATTGCGTGTCATGAGAAATCCTTTTTGGTAATTCTCAAAATTGGTCTTCAAGATGTACTCCACATTCTCAGGGTTTGCTGTCATGTACATAGAAATGCCACCAAGCAACATAGTCCGGATTGTCATGGTGGATTGGTTCTTCATGTAATCTGTCATATAGTCCAACACTATGTCTCTCTGCCATAGCACCTGCATAGTATTGCCTATGATTGGGTACACTTGGGCCCTTTGTTCTTTCCATACAGGGGATGATGCCACCATATGTAGACAAGAGTGATAACAACAACTGCAAAGAACGTTATCACCAAAGCCTGCAGTTGGGGCGCCTTCTGAAACAAATTGATGATCCCATGCTCTTGCCTCAACATTTCACCAAAACCTGTAGAAATTCCTCTAAAAACTGATGTTGAAGATGATCAAACTTTAACTTTATGGATTTCCAAATCTCAGGTAACCTGATGAGCAGAAAACAAGTGCTATGTTAACACTGCAAGGTGCTAAGAGCAGGTATGTTGTACAAAGAAGAGAGGGTAAAGAAACAGGACAACAAAGATGGCCCTCAAGGCTACAGAACATTTGAATAACTCTGAAAGACTGCCTAGGATGGTTGATGTTTAATGTGGTGGTTGAGAGAGAGATATAACAATTACAGCTGCAAAGTTCATGTTTTCAACATTCAAACTTCCACTGATCCATGATTTTAAAGAGAGGAACAGAAAGAACAATGGAAGGGTCCACAACTTGTTCCCTTCAACAGAATCTTGGGAAAATGAGAAATTCCTCTACTTTCACATACTCGCAAAAAATCGGTGGCGCTTCCAAATACCTCACACCGAATTCCCAGTGACACCGCAATTTTGTCACAAACGTTCTGCTCTTATGGAGTATTCTCCCGTTTACCTGAGACGAATGAAACACAAGCTAGTCGTTCGCCTATCAACCTAAGATACACAATCACGCCACCAAAATAGTATGGGGAAGAGAAAAAAGCTGGAAGCAAAAGCCCGCAATAACAAAATTCTAAGGTACGAGTCCATCTGAATGGAAGTTGGAGAGCACATGCCAGCACTAAGAGAGGCTGCTTTCACAAACTGTAGCTCCTGGATTCAGGAACACAAGAAAGAAAGCGAAAATGCTTGTCACTGGGATTCAAACCTTATTGCTTGGGTTGCGTGACGATCGAAGGAGACAAGCAACTCTCCACGTCTTCTGAGGTCCGCCACAACTCCATAGAAATGGAAAGGAACTCGCAGAACAATGGAAGAGGAGAAAGTAAGCAAATCGCTCATAGCCTCATGGCTCTTCCTCTTGTGGCAAGTTCAAAGAGGCAACATGAAATTCGTTAAAATAATGATCTCACAATTCATAGTAACAACTAGTGAACATTCCTCAAAATGTGAGACCAAATGCAAACTAGATACCTTACTTTCAAAGTTTCTCCCTTCTGGGCAGAGCCAACAAAAAGCAGCCCACTTTTCATGAACCAGCACGTACACTGGACCCTGCTGTACCTTCTTCACCTCCTTTCTAGTGTCCATACTTTATGCAGGAAATTTTTGATTTGGAGCTAGCTGAGAGACCTTGATTTAGTCTTAGATCCAGATATTCACTATGGTTACAACCAACCTAAAAAAATTAAATTTGGGGTTTTAGTTTTTCCATGGTACCAGTGGACGTGCTTGTTCACCCAAGGCCGATCCACCTAGCTAGGATAGTTCACTTCTTTTTGTTTACAGTGGGGGCGGGGCGGTCTTATTCTTGCCTTTTTTGTATTTGTCCATTTTGCTTCCCATAAAAAACAGATGAGATTTTCGTGGTGCATTTTTCTGTCCCTTCTCAATCATAACTTCATACAGGACGCTTAAGAAATGCGAAACGCTTAATAACCGCCCCCCCCCCCCAATCGGGCTCTGTCCGGCGCCCTTTCTGGGCCTGACAGTGCAGCCCTGCGGAAAACCGTGTGGTTCTGCTGCAGGGTTTGACTTTTTGACTGTGAACATTGTGACAAGTTCTTTTGCTGAACAGAAGAACATGTAGAATCGTGCTGCGTGGTTCTATGCAGAACCATGCAGGGCCGAAAAACATGTGCAAGAAGACAAGAGAAACATGCATCGGACAGAGCTCGCTGTGGGGGGGTTTTAGGGTGCTATTGACCCTTAAAAGATTCCAGATTTTATTTCTAAATCATAATGTCCTGTGGACCCTTTAAAAAAATTTACTTTTATTCCAGCTTTTATTCCTGAATTGTACTATCCTGCTGACCTTTTTTTAAAAAATATTTTCTTTTATTTTACAAAGGATATTATTTGTAAAATTCTTTTTCCGATATAGAAAAAGAAAAATTTTAACCATTCCAAAAAAAATTTCACAATTATACAAACTAAAATTCAAAATGACAAGACAAAAAAACAAGACACACATGGACAACTCAATGAATCCAAAAACAAGACATGGCCAACACAATGATAACGTAGGGTAAACAGGCTGGTGACTGAACACTTAGTGTCTCACTCAATCTGCCTCATTTCCACCTATACTCTGAAGATAAAATATAGCTCCCTAGAAAGTGCACCCATGGTCGTTTAAATTGCTCAAAACCAGTCAAAAATGAGGAAGATACACTCCTTCAAAGTGGGGGGGGTGTAAAAATTGAATAAAAAAATGGATCATACATGGCAGCCCATGATGGCTTGTTTAGTCACCTAAAACCAAACACTAACTTGGGCACCAAAGAATGCTATCTACCCGGCTATCGAACTGGATGAAAATTTGGTTGGAAGATTTCCTCAAAGTAAGCATTCTGGTTTGATCATAAGGCTCAAATTGCATAGGCTTAGAGATCAATGGTTATGGGTAAACATATTCCTGTTCATCAAATCCATTGCCCCTTCCCAAATGTGTGTGGACGGCCGGTTTTTCGTCACCCCCACCAAGCATCTGACTCTCTGTCACACTACATGTCTCTTTCTTTAACTCTCTCAGACTCGCTATGGGCACAAGTTTTTTTTGTCACCACCACCAAGCATCCAACTCCCAATCACATTGCTTCTTTGAGCTTCTCTAAGCTCCTTTGAGCTTGATGTTGTCAAGGTATTGTTTGTCTTTGGTTTGTGTTTACAGGTTTGTACGATCAACATTCCCTCTTTCTACAATCAATGCCCCTTTCTCTAAACACTTTGAGCTTTGCAACTATTGGCAATGGAGATGTGTCCTTTCTCTCTTCGCTCTCAATTCTCTCACCTATCCTCTTTCTCTTTATGATCTCTCTTTCAATTCTTGCACCTATTAGGGATGGTGTCGCATCGAACTCTTTCGTCTCTCTCATCTCTTGCAGCTACAATGATGGTGTCATGTTCCCTTTCTACTTTCTCTCTCTCAACTATTTTGTCACTCCTATTTTTTCATCTTTCATAACTACAACGATGACATCACATCCCCTTTCTATTGTCTCTCTCTCAACTCTCTCATCTTTCTTCTTTCTTTCACCTTTCACATTTGCAGTGATGGCGCCACGTCCCTTCTCTACTCTCTCTTTCTCAACTCTTTTGTTTCTCCTTTTTCTTTCATCCCTCACACTTGTAGCAATGGCGTCGCATCCTCTCTTTACTTTTTCTTTTTCAACTATTTCATCTTTCCCTTATTTGTCTCGTCTCTTGCACCTACTAGCCTTGGGGATACGTCTTTTTCCTCTCTCAACTGTCTTTGAATTTAGAGCTTGCTTGCTACTAGCAATGACGATTATTGCTCCTTCTCCTCTCTCAACTATATTCAGAGCTTGGAACTTTAAGCTTGCCTTTTATTTGTGATGACGATTAGCACCCCCTCTTGTTTCTTTTAACTTTTTCGAAACTTGAAGTTATAGACTTTCTTGTTAGCAATGGTGATCCACCCCCCTTTTTTCCTCTCTTTTCTCTCTCAGAACTTGGAGCTCTTTTGTTGTTTTTTTATTCTCTTAGCCATTTCAACTACTGTGATTGATGCCCCCTCTCTCCTCTAAACCCAGACCCAAACTTGTTAATATATTTTTTTCATCTGCAATACAATTGTTACATTTTTATTAGTTGTTGTTCAGTTATTCCTCAATTGCTACCTTACTCTCAACTATTACTACCTTTTTTCATCTGTTGTTAAGTTGCTACATTTCTTTCATTTGCTGCTTAGCTACACTACTTTTCCTTCAAAAACTAACTAATTATTTCCTCCTTCTTTAGTGACTAGAAGGTGGCAATCTTGTTGTTTGGCATCCTTGTGCTTGTTATTTAGCTTGTGCCTATAACCTTGCCTATTATTGAACCATGTTGTGCAACCCAAATTCAACCCCATCTACTTGCGTAGATTTGTTTGAAGACTTGCTTGAAAATCATGGTGAAAGGGTTCACCCACTTCTACAACAATTGCTAGAATCCAAGATGTAGTGAATTGTGCTTTAACGCATTTTTTAGTAGTTTTTTGAGTTGTTTGTTCTACTGTGGAACCTAATTTTGCCACTCGTTTGGCTCATTGTCTTCCTTTTCCTTTCTTTTGCATGTTCTAATTTCCTTTACAACGACCTTTTCCATTGTTTTTTTTCCAAGTGGGATGTCTAGGTATTCATAACTAGTCACAACATGTGATTGAGAAAAATCGATTAATGGTTCTTTTCCCTTGGTGTGTTTTGTAGGTAAATGAGGCAACAATAGTAGGTTATGCACCCTCATGGATTCTTGGGTCAAATTTGGAAATAGCTAAGTTTCCTGTAGTAACTTTTAAGTATTTTCAAGATTACCCTCATTTAAGTTTACAACATCAATATTTGTTGGCTATTAGTTTAATATTATAGGGCTATGGGGCATATCTACATAACAACATTGGTCATTTTGTGATGTAAATAGGTAGATCTTTAGATCTTGGATGTTGATTTGTTTCAATTATATGGAGAAATTTTGTAGCAATAGATTTTTCCCCCCATTAAGAATTATTCTCAGCTTCCTCCTCTATTGTGTAATCTTCTTCATTCCCTTCATTATTCACATTTGTTACAATGTAAAACTCTAATGGTTTAGTCTTGTTATCCATTGTTTTTGGGTTCAAAAGCCATATACATGTAGTCCTAAACCTAAACTTGATGTTTTGTTTTGTGAGTGATTACTTTAAGGCCTTATCTACCCATCTAATTAAGGTTATTTTATCTAGTTCCATGTGATTGCTTCTAGACATAGTTACATCCTTGACCTTTTTTAATGATGTCTTAAAAGGTTTGAAACAATACACATTTAATGGTTGTAATGCATGTGATGTATGTGATGGCAATGTGATCATGTCTAACCCAAACTCTTTTGCTTGTTTTATTGCTTCTAAGGGGACATGGCTACTGTGTCCATCCAAAATTAACAAATGTTGATTGTTAAGGACACTCCACCTAGAATTGACTTATTAAAGAAAGACAGAAATTCTTTAAACAAGAAAGTAATCATCCATCCTTTTTTTCCATTGCCATACAAGTACCCAATTTGCAGAGTTTAATGTAGTCATGCCTTGGTTTCTCACTTTTGAAGATGTAGAAAACAAGTAAAACACCCCCAACAACATTAACTATATAGTTTACAATTAACCATTCCCAAGATTTTGGGATCATATTATAAACTACATTAGATCCTTTCCTAGCCAAAACTTTTGCTCCAAACTATCTGCCAACTTGAATCCATTTTTCATCAAAGTTCCATATATGATTAGAACTATAATTGTGTTGCTTATATAGTGATTGCAAGTTGGTATAAAAAGAGTTGCATGAATTAGGTGTTAACCTCTAAGTTATGTAGACTTCTAATCCTTCTACCTACCATATGTTTATTTTTGGATGTCTATACTTAAACTAATACCACTAACTATTGTTGGTATTCCATCTCAGAATGGTGTAACTCTTGTTTATTTTAGCTTTACAATTTTCATTTTCAATTTTTGTAGGTTAATGGACAGTTCACATTCTTACATTGTTAATGTCCATGTAATCATTGTTTGCTACATCTTTTTCTTTTGTAAGCACACCTCCTAGCCCCATCTTCTTGGATTTGGTTTTTTCATTTAGGTGGTTAGCAAGGGAGCTCATTGGGATGTTCCATGACTTGTTGTCCCTCCTTATGGAATATGTCCTTTTCTAAATAACATCCATTATTAATTCTAATGCTTCATTTGTTCACATACTTCTAGTTTTTGGAGGCATTCAATTCAATTGTGGTGTTGATCTTTTGATTTGTGGGTCAAGAGTAAGGGGAAGATTTTCCTTGTTAGTTGTAAGGTCTATTGCTTGCAAATCCAACATGTTGTTTCATCTCTTATGAGGGACTATCAAGTTCATGATTGCTTATCTTCTCCTGGTCCTAGCTTCCAATAACTTGGTGGAATGTGTTTTGGCCCCACTAAGGGTATGCCTTTTTCTTCCCTGTAAACAACCCAAAAATAAAAAAAGTGTAGTAAATCTAGAAATTTTGTTATAACATGTTTTGAGATTGTTATAGTAAAGTACATTAACTTATAAAATTTTGCAAAATCATTTCAATCTAAATTGACATCTTTTATTGTTGTGCATGCAGTGGGGAGAAATGTGTAGGAGCGATTGATACGATTTAATTGATCTCTAACTTGGAACTTCTGATTATAAATTTGGTCTACAACTTCAACTTGTATGTGCAATGTTGATCCTTTTTTTACATGCTCTACTTTCACCTTTTGCAAATCAACTTTTGAACATAGCTTTTGTTCTTTTACTTGCCCCACTTTCTTTTTAAGACTTGTTTTTTACAAATAAACTTTTAGACTTGAAATATTATTTTCTACATGTTTTAATGTCATTGGCAGATTATAATTCCTCAACACTATAGCATTAGGACCTAGGAATTCTAAGTAGAGTTGGAATTGTTCTTCTACCTTAGCTTGTTGAGAGCACATATTTGGAGCTCAAATTAGAAATAGAAAATGATATATTCATTTGATATAAGTTTTGTTGCAATTTAAATTTTGATTTGTGCCTTTTTTTGGAGGGAATGTTCATTTTTTTTGGGGATTCTTTTTTAGGGTTAATAAATGTGGTGCCTTGAATGATTCAAAAAAAGGATGTCCTTTGTTGATCCTTGTGCATTGTATCCTTGTTAGATTTAGGGTTTTTTAATGAGTAGTTTCATGCCTTTTAATGTGAGCCTAAACCCCCATAACCAAAAAGTCAATTTTTTATTCAAGCATTTTGCTTATGTTGGTTCTCTTAAAAAAAAAAAATGGTTAAACCCACCTTTAAACCAACCCAAGTATGTGCATTAGAATGGGCTAATCCTCTCCCATAACCAAACATGACTACACATACAATGTGCTAGTTCTATTCGATAACCAAACATGATTACATATGACACTGCCTTTTTTTTTGTTATTGCTTTTTCCCATGCCCATAACCACACACGAAAAAATAATTTTGTTTGGTTTATATGAAAAGATCAAACATAATTTTTGAAGACCAGGCATTCAGTCATAGGGTTGCATTCCAACACTTGCTCAAAGGACTGTGACCATTCACTGACACTGGTCTGCACAAGAGGGGTGTTTGATTACCAGGTGATGACCAGTGGGGGGCATGTTTACCCTAATGACCAGGAAAAACAAGACTCAATGAAAAAGAAAAACTCAGTTGGATTATCAAAGGTTTTCCTCAAAAGTTTCTTAAACCTGAAACAAAGATAAAATCAAAGCTCAATTTTGAAATATAAGTAAAAAATATGGATCAAGGTTTTAAAATTTGAAACTCATAATCTGAAATTCATACTAAAAACATATGGATCAAAGTGTAACAAAAAATTTTGAATCTGAAACTCGAAGTTTGAAATCCAATCTGAAAACTTATGGTTGAAAGTGCTGTAAACTAAAAAATCAAACAGAAAAAAAAACAAATTACATTGAGGTGTAGAAGTAGAATGCGTTGAAATAGAAGAAAAAGCAGACTATGTCAAGGTGTAAAAGTAGGGCGTGTCAAAGTAGAAGAAAAAAAAAACAAACTGCATCAATAAAACAACAAAGAGAGAAGAAGACTGCTGACAAAACAAGAATCATGAATCCTTTGATGTTGAAGCCAAGTGAATTGAAACAAAATAAAAAATAAATCGAGTCAACAAAACAACAAAGAAAATAAGGATCATGAGTGCTCTGATATTGAAGTACAATGCATTGAAGCAAAAGAACAAGCAGAGGCAGAACCAAATGCTAAGAGCTCCACAAAGCAACAAACAAATATTGTGACCTCTAAAAACAAACACAAAAAAGACTCACTTGTCAATAGAAAAAGTGAAGCTCTCAAGGCTATCATAAATCCTCACAAGAAAGAAAAATGTGACACCAAAAGTTGTCAAAAAATGCAGGAAGGATATTAGCTAAGGGGAAAAGGAAGGGGGGAAAAAAAAAGAGAAAGAAATTGCATCATCTCTTTACTTTGCTGTCAAGTACACAAAATTTGCATTCTTGTTTTGATGGCAATGCATTATCTGACATTTGACCCATCTATGGTTGTGGACCATTTCAGAAGTGAGTTTTTGGAGTCAATTTCTAGAGTCTATTCTGTAACAATCCCCTAACAATAAAATGTTTGGATAAGCCTGTAGCCCTAAACATTGGGTTACTATCTTCTTGCCATTAGGTGTGACAGACGCTTAAAGATTGTTTGCTGTGATAGATAGATAGCAGAAGCAAGATGCAGCCAGCAACAGTTATCAACATCTGAGGTGGTATACTTCAGATTACCACTAACCATCTGCCAAGAATTCCCCCCATGTTAGCAGGGTTGAATGTCAACAGTAGTTATCACATATCAGACTACCAATATACCAAGTTATCTGCTGGAAGTAGCTGGGGTGACTTTCATAGGTGTCAGGGACAACCTCTTAAGGTCCATGATCAGGCAACTAAGCCATGAAAGTTCTTGGAGCTTATACCATTATGGTTAGGTAAACAAATTATGGATAACACCTAGCTGCGTACCTATACAGTTTGAACCAATGACCTCTTGCAAGATGGCTGCATGCCTAACCATTAGGCTATTAAAAATAATGCTTCCAATCTATGTATGGTAGCCTCCATATACACTCAATAGGGACAGTAAAAAAATATACCTATACAAGAACCCTCCTCACAAGAAGTTCCACCGCTTCCGACTTTTCCGCTTTTTAGGTTTCTCCTTCTCTTCCAAGGAAGAATCTGAACCATCAAGAACCTTTGGCTTCTTCTTAATTTTCTTGGGTTGTTCCTCCATTGAAGATTCTGATCCTTCACAATCATCCGTATCCAATTCCTCACCACTCTCTTCATCTGAGGTTCTCAGGCGGACTGCATCCTTTGCCCATTCAACAACCTGCCACCAGTAAGAGCTGTTAGAGAAAGGGAAAGAGGAGGAAAGAAGAATGGTATGGCTTGACATTGTAGATTCAGCAAGTCTCTTCATCCTGTTGGGGCTTCTGAACAGCCATAACAGAGCTCCTCATGGTCTAGTTCTTCGGCAAGGACTTGAAAGCCACACTTAACACCATCATTTACAGTTGCACCCCACTAAGCAACAATCAGGTTGCTTAGACTACAGCTGTTGAACAGCTTCCAACAGCTGTAGTCTAAGGAACCTGATTACCAGATTCCTTGAACTGGAAGCTGTGGGTTTCCCATGATGTCAGGTGAGCTTCAGCCATTAACCTTTGGGTAACATGTGCATTGCACAAACAAATGCAAAGTGGCCATAAGTAATACAACATGCCAGTTGCTTGATGTTAACAGGCCAAAATCTTACCTTCTCTGCTTCAAGGTTCATTGCTCCCTCATCTTCCATTGCTTTCAGAAACTCTTCTTCTCGATCCTTCATAAAGAAGGTCCTTCGATCACCACTCAAAGTAGTTAGCTCTGGAAAGTCTTTCCCTCTGTCTTGCCTGCGATCATTAGAAACTGCTGCGATCAATCTTTGCACATCCACAACCATGGCTGATGGGTCTTCCTGCTCTTTCCCTTCCCCTCTCAACATCTCCCTGGATAGACTTTCCTTTACAGCCTTCGTTGATTCTCGTCGATCAGATGGTGGTCCTTTTGATGGAGATTGAGAAGTGGGACCACTGTGCTCAGCCTTCTTCACATTGAGTGCTTTGATGAGCTTAAACGGTGATGTTGGTGCACACCAACCTGTCGGTGCTACAGAGGTGGAAGAAATAGCCATCCCTGTTGGTTGAAAACTAGTTGTTGGAGAAGGATGAGATGTTTTTCTTGACTGTCTCTTTAAAGCTTTCATTTGATCAGATAGGGAAAGAGAATCTGCCACAGTGTCAGTTGAGTTTGCAAACACATGTTCTTCATCTGCTCCCTGTTTTCAGAACACCTGTAGCTCAGAAACTGTGCAGAACAAAAACACAGAGGTACGAATGAACATGAAACATAGAGTAGTACAGACATCTTGAGTCATGGTGGAACTCAACCCCACAGGGGTCCTGCCTCCTCATAGAGGTGGACAACTTCAAATGGTTATAAACAGGGTCAATTAATTCCCATCCCCCCCATGAAACAAATCTCATGCTCTACTAGATAAACCGTGTTTTTCATATGCCAAAATATGTTGGTGATAACTGGACTCACCAGGATAGAATGTGAAGGACCTTTTAGTGCCTGTAATCTGGAAAGCAACTCTGCATTCAAGTCTGTTTCAATTTCTTGAGATGACAACCTTTTTGAGCTTTCACCAGTATCTCCTTTCTTTGGCTTGCTGGATCTTTTTGAGCTTGCATAGTCATCTCCCTTGTCGGCACTGGCTGCTTTGGAACCCACAGATGTCTTTTTGGTTGCTGGAGGATGGGGAGCTTTCAAGCTTGCATATCTAGCTGCCAGGTCACTATCAATCCCTTCATAGCTAGGTTCCAAGGAGGGATCTTCAATCAGACCTGATCGGACCCCATCAGTGGATGTATGAGTGTTGACAGTTAGTTTCAACAAGCTTTCATCTCCAAGCTGGGCAAGCAAGTCATTGACCTCTGTATCATCATCAGGTCCCAAATACAGCTTATCCATGTTGCTGATTATTCTTTGCAAGAAACTAGAGAGTGTGGCCAAAAATTCACAAAATAATGCTCTTCTGGATCCAGAAGTTGAAGGGTTTTTGCACCTGATTCTCAACCTAAATTCTGTGCTGATGCATTCTGCACAGCATGCATAAACCCTGACCTCCTACAACCACAAGGGGAATGGTCCACAAGTACACCACCCTGTGATGACTCATGAGATAAGCAAAAGTGTGGAATACAATCCTTGACCCAGTACTTCATATGTGTGCAAGCACTGAACAACAGGTTCAACAAGCACCTGCAAGGAACATAAAGAATTTCAGTTCATGAACAGCATTCTACTTGGAAATACATTACCATAGACTGGTCTTCAATTTAGAGACAAATTGTCTTACTCGTACAGAACAGAAAAATATTTGCATCTGGCATGCAAACCTTGTTGTACAAATATTCAATCTCTGACTACCAAAAATCTATGGCATGCTACTGCCATATTCATTCCACAAACAATCTAATCATTCACTTGGAGGACGGCAAAAAGTTCTCAGTATATCCAAAGAGCACAGATTCTGATTTGAGATCCTTAGTTTCTAAAGCACAGCCCACAACAATTTACAACCTTCAAAACTCAAAATGATCTTGGAGCCCTAGAGTATTTATAAACCCCAAGACCTAAAAGAAACCCTAACTTTAGAATGCACAATTAACCAAATCCTAGAAGACAAAAGAAACACCCTAATACGGAAACCCTCAATCCAAGAAGATCATTAAAAACCCAAATACTCTAACAACCTAACCCCTAACAACACAAAAGGCTCCACCAGCACAACACAGGCCAAAGCTTGGAATGAACAATGACCTCCATATGCCATGAGAAAGAGACCAAAACTTCACCATGTATGCTATTTTCAGATCCTATCTCTCACTACTGGTCCTACGACGAACAAGAGCAGGCATAGATGGCACGAGGGCAAAACGCATTCTAGGTGATCTGGTCGCCACTCCGTGGCAAGCGTGGAAAATGCAATCAAACGAAGAGGGGGTGGAAATCTTGACAGAGAAAAGAGAATGAGTACCTTGGAAGCAGTGGTGCAGACTACAAACAGAGGGAAAAAGGGGTGCTCGTTATCCAGCGCTTGAAGTTTCTACAAAAGGGTCCGAAGCCTATTCTTCTTGGATATGCAGATCGATCAATCTCACCCAAAAAATGGAAAACTTCACTCGCAAACTTAAGTTAAAACTAGAAAGAAAAAGGTAGAAGGACAAAGTTGGTAGCATGATTACTAGAGATAATTGCATGTTAAGGTTGGCTCTTGATTACCACCTCCTTACTGGCGCTGGCTGTTTAAGAAGGAGAAGCTACGAGACTTTTTCAACCCAGTTTGTCAAGTGCTCATCAAGCGACTCCAGAAACGGTTCAATTCCGACATTTTAGATGACCGACCTTCCAAGGGTTACCGTAATGCACAGAGTTGGATGTTGTGGGGCCGGGAACAACAGAAACAAGGGGGTGTGACACTGTGTAGCCTTGCCTTGTTCAAGAATTATGAAAACTCGAATACTTCCCCATGCAAAAATATAATCTTCAAAAAATCCTCTAAAAGAAACCAAAATCCTTCAAGACCATATGATAACTCTATAACTAATCTCAAGTTTCAACACAAGCCAAAATATCATCTTTCAAAAATCCTCCTGTGAAAATAGACCTATTATTACCTAGGAGCCAAAATCCCTTAAGCTACTATACTCTATAATGAATTTAAACACAATATCCTTTGCCTTGGTAGGCAAGGCCAACACAAGAAGACCAACATGACTGGCGTAGGCTACTACTAGGAGATGGACATGAAAACTGAAAGAATGGGAGGTCTTTAGGCCTAGCAACTAAAATGTTCCAAATTTTATATATCATGGAATAGAAAAATAAAACCCTCGTAATATAATGGCTCAAAGTTCACCTTCACACTCACACTAGTGGGTCACCGCAACAAGGGTCATTGGGTGCATAGAAACCTTTGAGGTTTTTGTATTTGGAGGTTCACGTACTAGGCATGAAATCCCATGAGGCATTTCAAAAACAAACTTTCACACCCATAAGCATAGAGGTGCGGGTGTTCCATTTTTTGAAATGTCCAATGCCAATTTTTCCTTGTGTTTAGCATGCATCCTTGACTATCCTTTTATTTTTTCTCTCTCTTCCCAAAAAAAGGAGAAAATTATCTCTCTTCCCCAAAAAAGGAGAAAATTATCTTTGCAAGTGTGAATTAGATTGCAAGCTCTTAAAACAAAACTCAATGTTAATTTTTAATTAGCATCATGTGTGAACATGTTGAAATAACGTTTAGGAGTCTGATGATAACTTGATGATAGTTTGAAATTGTGATCGATGGCACCTGTTAATAACTCCAAGCCCTAAAATCCAACTGTGACCGTACCTTTCGAGACCCAATGGAGATAAATCGCAGGAGGCAGGTGAGCTTATGGAAGCGGAATAGGTGGACTCCACCACGAGTACGTGGGGGAGCTCCTCGTAAGCAGAGAATCCTCAGAAGGGGCATTTTTTTTGTAGGCAGTCTTTTGCATGTGAAGGCCATCAACTTTAAGGTAAGCCAGTGAGACTTTATTCGAATAAAAGCAAAAGGTAAGGAGACAAAAGTATCAGAAACAACACTGGCGCACACTGCGACAGCCTTTTTATTACTTACATAAATTTAAAATGAAAATTTCAAAAATGAAGTCATTTTGAAGGCTTTCAATTGCCAGAAGTAAGAAAATAAAAGAGAAAATTGGCAAGGTTGTTATATTTGCTCTGGTTTCCAGCCAGATTTGATTAAATCTTCTTATGGATGATCACCACTTTCTCCACATCTTCTTATGAACAATTGCCATTTAGACTGCCAAAAAGAAAAGAAAAGCTAGCGCACAGAAGAAAAAGGGGCGAAAAATAAAAGTAGTGAGTGAGAGAATTAGAAAAGGGTAATAAGCAAGTTTATAATACTTACTTACTTACTTACAATTTAGCGTCATTAAGTGGGCCAAACAGCGCCCGGGCCAGAGCCCAATTGACGTTATGTCTGATGAAGCAATTCAGATCTAACTGTTAGATATAATAGAAGAAAAACCGTGTATATAAACCTATTCACAAGAAGTACATGGCAAATAAAAGCTTAAGAACACATGTCACTAAAGAACATAATAACCAGGACATCACTAATACACTAATAAAATAGAAGACCATAAACTGAAAAGGCCTCGTCTGCCAAGTTCATAATGGGCAAACTCCACGAAACGTTTGTCTTCACGTGCAATCTCGTACTTCTGCCAACAGCACTCAAAGCTAACTCGTGTTAAAGTGGACAACACGTCTTCTGTGACTCATACTTGTCAATGGTCGTGTCAGAACTTCTGGC
>Ga0209611_10007693_pt1 | contig 17170 bp, 9 predicted proteins | sample S1TSphgellanicum_3_FD_187693 | JGI IMG/M metagenome (GOLD analysis project Ga0209611, IMG submission 187693) | Host-associated microbial communities from peat moss isolated from Minnesota, USA - S1T2_Fc - Sphagnum magellanicum MG (SPAdes) (version 2) | ecosystem: Host-associated > Plants > Peat...
CTCCTCAATTGCCTTTCATTTTTGTGTTTTTCCTTTTTTTAAACTTGTATATTATTAAGTATAAAAACTTTTATTCTAGTTTGTCTTGTTGCAACTTGAAGGTGGTTTTTTTTTTGGGGGGGGGGAGGTGCTATTTGAAACTTGAAAAATAATATTTTTTTGAATGTGTGGGTTTAGGGTTTAGGGTTATTTGTGGGTATATGTTTGGCAATGCCGTGTTGTTTCCATTTTTATTCACACAGTTTTTGTTTGGATGCTATTGTGATTTTTATTTTTAAAAATTGTAATTTTGGTCATCCATATTGGAAGGTAGTTCATTTCATGGCCCTCAACATTAATCTACAATTGAAAGGTTATTTTGATGATATTTAATTTCTTAATAGAACAAAAGCCCATACAATATATTAATACATTACTTACAGATGCATAATAAAACTATTAAATTTCCAATTTAAGCTTTTCCACATTTTGAACACATTTGAAAAATGGAGTTAGTAACTAAAATTTAAAAGAATAACCAATTGTAAAAGATAACAAAATATTTGATAAGATATATAATTTTTCTCCCCTTTATTTGAATAGAAAATCAAATCTAGAACCTGTAAGAAAAGTCAATAATAGAAGCAATTGCACTCAATAAAAAACACATGGAAAAAAATCATGTCACTTACTTTTGGAACATCTTCTATGTCCACTGCAAGAGAGACCAAGTCTTGGAAGGTTTTTGTGGGGTTTGTTCTACCCTCTACAGGGATTTCAAATCCTGGGATGACCTACAGAGATAGAGTGATGGGTCACTGCTTGTGGATGGATGGATGGACTGGATGGATGACAGGATGGATGGATGGAAAGTTTAACGAAAAACGACCACGACGTCCTTTACTATATGTAATGGGTGAACCACTCAAACCTATTAGCTACATATGTCGATTTTAAGGGAAAAAAGCTAAAAATCTGCCCAAATCCACCAAAAATCTTGACAATTTCATAACTTTCTTCCTCAAAATGTTATAATTTATTTTTTTTAATTTCAAAAAATGCCCTTGACCTTGATGCTTGGGATTTTTTTATATAGTAAAATGACAGAGTATTCCTTTATTCTAAAATCCCAACAGTGCAAAATTTTGCACCCAACAAAAATTGCTGTGCCCAATCTCTTAAAAAAGGAAGATAATTCCAGATATTATCGCCATAATTTTACTTTTTAAAAACCCTGGCTACCAATACAAAGAGAAAAAAAGAGAGTAGGTTATTTATATTTAAAATCGCCTAAAAGGGACAACACATGGTTTTTTGTTCTTTTTTTAAAGGCAAATGTGTTGCCGCATTTATGTCCACTGGCTAAACTTTTAAGAGTTCCTTGAAATAATATTGTCAACTTGGCAAAATCCATCTGAATCTGGCTAGGGGTGCTCGCCACCCTGGGCCATTGGGAAATTGAAAACAAAACAGTGAGCCATACCACTTGGCACTATCACCAAGTATTATTGTTTACACATTGAATATGAAACAAAAACACCCAAAAAGCAGAGCAATGAACAAAGCTGGTGCCTTACTTAAAGGGGACATTGAAGATTTTAAGGCATGGCATAATGCTAAAACTTTTAGGTAGGAGAATTAGGGAACATTACATATGCATGTGAAACAATGAGAACCCATGGATGTATTCCAATTCAAGGTGCCTTCAAACCCCAAATGTGGGGGTCCAAGATGCCATCCACCATCAGTTGGGCTTTCATCTCAAATCTTACATAGGTCTGAAGTCTTTTCCCTCTTGACATAGCCAATAAAGTACCTTGCCATGTGGCTTCCACCACTTGTGAATGATGAGCCACATAGGTTCAATAATGCACTTGGGAAAAAAAATTCATTGTTGACTTTGCAATAGAGGATTAGGTACCAACTAGCAACTACCATTTGTGAAGCCCTGTAGGGCCATGTATAGGAATTTTTTTTAATAGCAAACTTTATGGCCTCCACGCATAGACATAAGTCCATTTTCACACAAGGGCATGGGTAATGAGTATGAAAAGGGTAATGCCCATTGGACATGAACACAAACATGTGCATAAAAGAGTTTAGTCATAATTCACATCATTTTCAACCGAAAAAAAAACATGTTTAAAATAAAGATCTATGTGATTATACTCATGCATGTGCATAAAAGAGCATAGTAATAATTAACATTGTTTCCCATATTTAAAAAATATGTTTAAGTTGTAGATGTGTGTGAGTGTGACAATGTCACACACAACTTACAAAAAATATTTTAATTTCTAAAAAAAAAATTTCTACATATTCTAATCCTATTTCAATAATCAACTTCTAACTGTCAAAGTGGTAGGCTTAATAATTGCAAAATTGGAACCTCTAGGTGATGAAACAAATCTAACAACTTAGAGTCATTGATGCCAGAAAAAATGTTGATGGCATAGTCAATCAATTGTTTTGAGCTATAACCTTAGCAAATGAAACACATGCAAATTGGTGGTGGGTATAGACTACATTCTCAAACTCTTCAAGAGTACACATAAGAAAACAAAAACACTCCAAACAATCACATATTGAAGATTTTTCAAACAATTGATGTTATATTGAATTTCACTAAACACAATTACATCAAGAGAATGGAATATTTTGCAACCTTATTAACTTTGCAACAAACATCAAACCCCACATTCAATTTCATTCAAACAATTATATTCAACTTGACATGAACCTGCATTCAACATAACTCAAGTAGTTGCATTCAACTTCACACAAACATGCATCCAACTTTCACATTTCACACAAACTTATTATTAGTTTTAACTAAACCCTTCATATACTTTGAATCTTGTCTATTTACAAAATGAAAACCACAATAGAACACCACACACCAAGTAAATCCTCATTGTTTACGAAATGAAAACCTTAATAAAAAAAACCACACACCAAGTAAATCCTAATTATTTACAAAATGGAAAACCTAATAAAAAATCACACAATAAGTAAATCTTAATTGTTTTCAAAATGGAAATGCTAACAAAAAACCACACACCAAGTGAATTTTGATTGTCTAAAAATGAAAAATCCAACAACAGCCCACACACCTTAAATCTTGATTGATGCAAAATGGAAACCCCAATAGAAAGCCATAGACCTCACAAGCAACATTGATATTTGACACCACACGTACATATACACTTTGACCTATTGTGAAACTTTACAAAATTTCAAGGTGATTCATGTTTTTAAAAAAAAATTGCCCTTTAAGGTTAAGGTACCTACAACCAACATATCACAAAACACAACACACAATTGAAGCATTATGCCCATTAGGGCTGGTTATGTTATCTGCAACCAACAAATCACAAAAACACATAACCAAAAAACAAATGCAATGAAATACCTCCCTTGTTGTTCTTCACAAGATTATTTACATTTGCAATTATTTTGGAATCTACACCATTCATTACCACAAGATGTTAATCTTCTTCAAATAAATTGAAATTTGCAATGACTTTCATTTTCTAAACCCATTTTATCTTTAATATCAAAGCAATATTCTTCAATATATCTAAGCCCATTTGTGAACCCAAATTTAGGATCATCGAGCCAATTCTTCATAATTAGAACCAACTTGTTCAAATTTTCAATCCCAAACCAACATCTCAAACCTATGATAAACCTCACCATATTGAAAATCCTTTCAATTTAAACTTGTGAACCAACAATGCCCATGACTTGACAAACAAAATATGATAGATTAATAAATTATCATTCATGGTCTATTCACCAAATCAAAGGACTAAATGGATTAGCATGCATTACAATCCTTTTGGAAAAAAAACAATTTAGTTTTGAAAAGACCTAATCAAACTTCTTTAAGAAAAGCCAATGACCCAAATACATCCAATTCCATCACAATAGATTAGTAGGTTCAATAGTGACAAAATTTGATGTTAAGGCTTTATAAATAGTTAATAACATTGGCAAAAAATGATTGCAATCATATTTTGCAACAATTTGCACAGCCAATTCATGGCCCACATAATCTTAAATGAGCTACAAGTTTATTAAATATGGGTCAAGCATAAAAACCAACATATTGTGACCAACACGTCTTTGAAGTGATGATGCAAAGGCCAAGAATGGCTTCAACACACCAATAACTTCATCTCACATGTTATGCCCAAGATATGAATTAATTCAAAATTAAAATCTTTGACCTAGAAACATCAATAAAAATTAGACCTAAAAAATCAAAATCCCATTGATTTGCAATGTTAAAAAATGTATTTTAAACAAAAAAAAACCCCCCAAATTTAGCCTTAAATAACCCACATACTTACATTACCCCATTCATAGTATAATTCATACTACCCATAAAAAATACACGTGATTATGGTAGCAAATATTAAATCAAGCAATAGTCAATACCTTCGAAATTGGTTCAAAACACACCAAGTGAACATTGGAATTAGGGTTTTTAACATTTTTTACACCATAGTCCATGTTTGAGGAATAAGAATTTTGTTGACCTTGTGTTGTAAGGCATGGATATTGTGTTGAGAATCATGATAGAGTATAATAGCTTCTAAAGGTTTTGCCCCCTATCAATTAAGTGAGATGATTCATCTTAATTTGGTTGTAAAAATATTCACATTCATCTTTTGACATTTTATTTTCTTTGCCACCTCCAAAAAATGTGCACCCAACTCAATTGTCTTTGTCACCAACCTATGGTAAGAAAACTAAATATGAAAATATTTTCTCCAAAATTGATTATGGCATTCGTCATATGTAAAAATTCATGTAATTTTTTCAAAATGTGACAATGTGATTGTAAACATTCAAATACACATGTCATGATGAGTCTTCTTTTTTTGTTTGAAATTTTGCATAAATGTGAAAAGTAAATATCAAAAGAGAATATTTGATCACATTTTTTTTGGACCAAAAAAAACCATTAGATTTGTGAAAAATTAAAAATCATGTTACACCATTTCCCTATTGGTTTTGGTTTGGTAACAAAATTTTAAATGTTTAAATAGGTTCCTAGAATATGGATCTCATCATTTAATGTGAGATCCCTAAGTGTTCCTCACAACTTATGTAATATAAAAAAATGAACTAGTTGGTTCCTTTTGGGAACTGGAGTGGAAGTAAGCCTAGTGTCTAATATTATGAAGGGTATTAGTATTTTTTTCCTTTTCAATTGTTAGGTTTTTTAAAAACAAATAAATAAATTGGATGTGCAATGAATGCATGGTCATAGCCAAGAAAGAACAAACACAATCTTTACTGCCAATGTAACTAGGGATTACCAATGTACTTATAATAGCAAGACAAAATGAACAATTGTTAAATTACTTTTACTGTCGATGTAATTAAGGACTCTCCATATAATTATGGTAGAATAGTTCAAGTGCTATGAAAGGAAAGCACCAAGAAAAAAAAAAACCTTTACTTTGAAGATGCTTGAAATGATGTCACGTGATACTTTAAAATTTTATATTGCTATTTGAACCCTTAAGCCTACCTCCACTAAAAAAAAAGATCATGAATTTTTTTCTTTTACAACAACATGATGTATGTCAAAATAGATTAAATTTTTTTTTGTCCCCTAGCTATGACCAATTTTCGATAAATATCAATTGTTGATATTAAATTGATGGTAGGGCCATTGTGTATAACACACCTTGTTATACAAGGCAATTGTTTGCCTTGAATGTTAAAACACAAACACAAATAGTGATGAGAATGCAATAACACTATACATTGAACAAAAGGATTGAGGGTGTACTTGAGGTGAGCTAAGGTGATTGGTTGTATGCAACATTATGAAACCAGTGTTCCTTGTCATTGTGTGATCCTTGCTTTTGCTTTCTCAAGCTGATGCATTCAAGACACTCAACAACTCTAAACAAAATCTACAAGGCATCCTTTTGATATGTTTTCCAAAACCCTAAACAATTAAAAATTCCTAACGTCAAACCCCCCTGCCATGCATAGCTTTGCAATGTCAGATGCCCCACATCTGACAAGCTTTGTAAAAGACAAGACAGCCCAAGTAAGGGCACAGTTTGTGTATGGGAGAAAAGAAGCCCATCTAAGCTAAAAACTCACCAAAGTCACCAGAATTTGAGGGAAAAATCTGAAATCTCCATGTTTAGACAAATAGGTTCCAGTTGGTCGCCAAAATATAGCAAGACTTTTAAAAAAAATTCTACGTTGCCCTGTGACCTGTAGCCAAAATTGGCTGATTCCTCTTGTGGTTGGTTTTTCACCAGTATGACCAGGGTTTTTTTTTTCTTTGGGCGAAATTTTGCCAAATTTTGACCTGAAAAATATGATTTTGACTTTTACAAAGGATTTTTTTCCATGCCAAAACTGGCCCAAATTTGCCAGATTTCAAAAAAGAAATGATGAAATCGCCAGATTTTGATGATAAGTTCCAGTAGGTAGCCAAAAATATAAAAGGATTCTGGTTTTTTTCTACTTTCATATCTAGTATCTAGCCAAATCTGGCTATATCATCTTACGGATGAGCACAACTTCAGCTACATCACAAAATTGAAGAAAAAAGGGGTGTGTCACACTGTGGCGTTGCCATTTACATTAAAAAGTATCTTAAGGCCAAAGAAGAATTATGGAAACTCAAATACTTCACCATGCAAAAAGTATAATCTTCAAAAAAATCCTCTCAAAGAAACCAAAATCCTTCTACATATTATAACTCTATAACTAATCTCAAGTTTCAAAACAAGCCAAAATACCATCTTTCAAAAATTCTCCTATATAAATAGACCAATTACCTAGGGGCCAAAATCCCTTAAGCCACTATATAATGAATCTAAACACAATATCCTTCCTTGCCTTGGTAGGCAAGGCCAAAAAAACCCCGGTTGCAATCTGAGGTATTTGTACAACAGGATGTGGAATGGAGCACATTGTGGATTCAGGCTCGGTTCACTCTGGCCATTCATTGAATCCCCCTCCCTGGTGTGGTAAAAAGCCTGGCATCAAATCCGAATGCTAGAGATTGGATTCCCTTTGGATAGTAGTATTCTTTAGTGGAGATAGGCCTGAGGGCTCAAAACGTAATCTGAAATTTCAGAGCGTCACCTGGCCACAAGTACCTTCACAATAATTTTTTTACTTCAACTGCATTTCTCAATCATGGACCACTCCTAGTTGAAACTTATTAAGAAGCCAACACAGTTTCTTTTTTGTTTTGTGTCCTACCTTTTTTGAGACGTGTTTTCTTCATGTTTATAAAAGGGGTTATAATTTGTGGTATTCTTATCACCCACATGGAACTCATGGGATGATGATATCACACTAATTTTAGATCTTTTGAATGGAACTATTGTCAGGTTTATTTATCACTCACATTGAACTCATGGGAGGACACTAGACACTCATAACTTCCACATGTGCAATCTCACCAACCATCACAGTACATACATACCTTGGCAGCTTTTGCCATAAAGTATACATTGCTTTATTTTATTTTTGGCACAAATCACAAAGTAACATTATATTTCTAAATGTCAAAAATTTCCAAAAAATACTCTTTTCCAAGAGTAATTTTGTGCCAAGGAAAAACAAAGAATCTTTTAGAATATTAGGATAATAATAACAACAACGGTTTCGACCACCCACCTTCCTAGGATCATAAGATCCTTAGTAAGACTCCATTTTGACTGGACTTTGAGAATTCATTTTTTTCTTTGAGAAAAGGGGTGTGAAATTTTTGATGCCTTCCATTGGCCGAATGTGGAATCTCCAATGAGAAAAGTTGTGTTGTCTGGCTCTCCTCAGTACTAACTCCCAACCCTTCTTGGAAAAGTTGTGGGCATGTCTTGTAAACAAGGGTTTTTGTACCCAATTTCGGAAGACAATGCAAAAGTGGGAAATGTTTGCCTTTGAACTGTGTGTGAACCACCTATGAACCCCCCCTAATTGAACCCAATACAAACCACCTTTGAACTGGTGTTGGGCAGTTCTTGATGATTTTGAAGAACCTCCTATTGCAGCTCTAACAAATAAATTAGAATTGATTCTGTTTTGGTTCTAGTTTTCGTTCCGGGTTTGATAAAATTAATTCTGGTTTGGGTTCTAATTCTAGTTCTCAAAATCAAACTTGGTTCCAGGTAACCTAAACCAGGACCAGTAATTAACCCCAGTTAACTGACATCATGAGAACTGGTTTATTTTTTCATATAAATATTGATACCCTGACCCAGTGTATAATTTTTTTTAAAAATTAAAAAGTGAGAATTGAAACTTTTGTAATCTATTTTGAGAAAACCTAATTTGGTAGGTATCAAAAAATATGCTACCTGCCCAACACTGGTTCTAACATGTAAAACCAACGTACTTGCCCAGAACTGCTTTGCCCAGAACTGCTTTGAACCACCTATGAACAAGCATGGTTTTGTTGTTGCCCTATCCCAAAAGGGGTTGAGAGTTAATTTGCAAGGCTAAGCTTTGAATGATCTATACTTATGTGATTTTTTATTGTCACTTCTTGGGAACCATAATGTTGTTTTCACAAAAAGGTTTTGTATGTATTGAATGCCAAAACAATTCTCAATTTGCAAAACACGTCTCGATATCGATGATAACTTATAATTTGCACACATCCAAGAACACCACAGAAAAATTACAATGACTCCAAAAGCCCAAATTCATTTATCAATGATAAGAATCAATATCTACAATTATCATACTTCCCAAGGTCAGTTTGGCACCATTTTGCTAGATAATCTAGCAAAAATTGGTGGCAAGCTGTGACCAAGTTTAGAAAGAGGCTTGTTCTTTTGTAGGGTGAAAACACCTTTTGACTACCCAAACCATGAGTAGCATAGGAGTTGGGCCATGTAAGAGAAATTAAGCACACAAGTTACAATGTACATAGTATTGTTGTTTTTGTATATAAGTAGCAACTTGGGTATATAATATTGGTATGTGTACTATGAATCTTGAAAGGTCATTTTGTTAAAGACTGGGTGGAAAATAGCCATGGACAAAAAAGGGGAAAGAGGAAACATGTATCGAACTTGCATGGTTGATGGATTTGTGCATGAGATATTTTAATTAATATTATTTATTTTAAATTAAATTATTTCCATACATATAATATGCATAGATATTATTTTTTATCAATATAGTGTTTTGAGAGGCAGAAGGACTCTCTAATAACTTAGTATTGCTACAATGTTATGGATGTCCATGTCTTCTCTGAACATTCGAATAAAATACGTTCAACAAACAATTGATGAACTAGTTTTAAACCATTTAGCTTCACAAGAAAAAGAGGGATTGAAGAAATTATGTTCAACAACCAATTGATGAACTAATTTTAAACCATTTAGCTCCACAAGAAAAGGAGGAATTTGTTAATGCAAATAGTGTTGCAAACAAAATATGATAAAACACAAGTAGTTGTGTACCAATTGCTATGTATCTGGACAAAATGCTCAATGTTTTATGACCATGTCCTTGTATACTTTTAGACATCCCAAAACAAAAAAAATTCAAACAAGCACATCACTGTGAACATGTGACTTGAGGCACATGTCCAAATTACTAACATCAAATGGATCTATAATACATTTTACTTTTCAAGATTCTGGTTTCAAAGCTTTGATAAAATTTTCCTAATTCTAGAAAAATTAGTCGAATTCACACTTTTTAAGAATTTCCAAATTTTTTGAATGTTTTCTAGCACCAAGTTACGAAAATTATCCCCCCCAAAAAAAAAACTCTGCCCATGTACAGCATAAGTGACAATCCGAAATCAGGCAATCCTTCCTTTCCTTCCTTCTGATAAGCAAATGGATTTTAGGGCAATTCCCCCCAAAATCCTTGATCTTACAGGTTATGGTTATTTCCTATAGGAGGTGATTTAGTTGCCATAATCGAATGATTTTATCATTTTTGTGGTGCTTTAGGTTTCTTTGACACCTCCATTTAATTCTATTTTCATGAATTCGGCAAGATCCACCTAATGTTTTCTAAAATTTTCCCTGTTTTTCTTTGCCCCCAATTCCTGGATATTCCTTTTTTTAATATTAAATTCCTTTGAATTGAGAAAAATAAGGTGCTACCCAAAAAGAAACTGTATGGAAAAACAGCTTAACAAATTATTGTTTACAGGTTCCAAACATTTGAAAGTGTACCCAACCAGTGTGCATTTTGAGAAGTTTAAAAAAAAACTATACACCTTTGTAGTGTACATTACCTAAGGTGTAAAAGAAGACCTAGCATTTTTTTCAGACCTTTCTTTGAACTCTTTGTTTTTTTGGAACATGACACCAGACTCGATCAACAAGTTGTTAACGGTATCCCCAAGTCAAGCATTATGGCAAAGGACACAAGAGAACTTTCACTTGCTTGCCAGTGGGTTCACCTAGGCACATTTATGTTGAGCCATCATCTCATGGCCCATTTGCACACCTTCGATTTCAGAATCACCTGTATGTGATTAGTGATTACCCAGATGATGAAACCTTGCCAACTATAAATTAACCAAAGCACCCAACCAAGGGAAAAACAAGGAACAAAATGGAAGGACCCAATGGAAGGACCCACATTGAAGAAGACAAATGAACCGCCCAAGAGGGCAAACCAAAAGGGGAATATCAAGTTTCTGAACCCCCTCTAGTCACGAGAAACATATCACATAATGAAAGGGGAGGACCTCCTGAAAGGAGGCCTAACCTACACAAACCCTCACCTACTGCAACAACACATCTCAAAATAGAGACTGTCAGTGCACACTATAACATCACTGATACCATCTGCTTACAAAACGGGCGTGCAAAACTGAAAGAGGAGGGCCTCCTCTTCAAGTCATTCTGCAAATCAAATATGGGCGACATTGAAATTTTTATGAAAAAAATGTGTTTTTTGGGTGTGTTTATGTGTGTGTGTTTTTTTTTGTCAAAAATGCTTGTTCCTCCTCATCATTTGGGTGTTCCAAATATATTTATTAACGAAGGTTGTTTGTTTGTTGTGTTAAGATTCCCAAATGAGAGAGTGCCCGTGGTTGCCCACTTGATCAACCATTCAAAAGTCAATGCATAGAGGTGCACTGAGGTGATTTCACAATGTTTAGACCATCAATGCAGGAGTTATTGATCACATTGAGCAATAATATTGCCATTAAAAATACACTAAAATCAAAACTAAATTTTTAAAGGAATTGAGGCAAGCTTTTGGTATTGTTGGAAAGCCTTTAATGAGTAGGATTTTTACAAAACTGATTTCATAATTTTGTAGAACTAAGAAGGTGCAACAGATTTTAATTTTGAGTAATGGGGTGCACTGGTAATTCAACTATATTACTAGAAAAACTGGTTTTTGAACTTGGAAGGAGAAATTAGTTGGGTAATGAGTTCAATATTTATAAACACACCGCAGTTTCTGGAAACGTACAAAGGAAGAAGGGTAAAAAAAAAGAAGGGGAAGAATTTAAAGGATGTCAGGTTAGCACCAACTAGACGTCAAAATCTTTCCATGTCAACAACTGATGATCACCTGTAATAGGTCGGTAGTGGTGATGGGGGGTGTGTTTCGAAGGGTCAAAAGTCAGAAAGTAGCTAGACCTACTGTTATCACCCAACTTAAGATAGAGGTTGCTTGCACCCTTTACAATAGAGCTGAAAAAGTGACTAGGACCAAAAGAAAAGGAAAGGAACCTTAGACCTTTTGAAACTCCAAATGGTCTTAGCACAACCGTATAAGAACACATTGACCTGTTTGTGTAGACATCCAAATATATGGACAATCGCAGAACATGCAATTTGTCTGGCAAGGAGAAGAAGTATCCACTAGGCCAGGGGGTGGCTTTTGTTACAGATCATTCATTCACTCACTCACTCATCCAACAACTTGCTACTAAGATATTTTCACCACACAAAATAGCAACAAATAATCTGGGGCAGAAATAATTAATATACATGGCCCTGAATGGATGCCTGAACGAACCTTGCAGATATTTTACTCCTTTACTACAAAACGAGTAGCTTGTTCTGCACACCTTTGACTGCAGAAGCACCTGCAGGGTGATTGTGCAGATAATTCTGCCCCAAAGAAAAAAAAAAAAAAAACAATAACAACAATAACAACAACAACAACAAAACGGGCAGCTCAACTTTAATATAACTTTAATATCTCCTTTATAGGAGGAGGAGCATTTTGGCAGAATCATCTTCTTTTGGATATGATCGCCGATTTGGTTTGGTTGGTTGGCTACATCACAAAGTTGGAAAAAGCAACACTGGGACTTCGAATCATATGGCACAATTTTACCCAGTCAGCAAACTCAGATGTCCATCCAAAAATAAACTGGAGTCCAATTCAGACTCAGCAGTGTATTTCAAACTTGATTGCCTCTGCCCATCATTTTAGTCCTCAAACTTTTTGGTCCCACAGTTTGAGGAATGTTCACCAGGTGTCTGTGTTACTTACTGTGAATTTCAGAGTTCCTTTTTTTGGGAACTTCATGGAAACATTTTTTTTTAATAAATGTAACTCTGCCCAAGCATTTTCAATTAACTCTTACAGGTTTGAAGTTTGAACCAGTGTTAGGTGGTTCATGTTTTGTTTTCATAAGAACTCTTGTTTCTGGGTTTTTTTTTTTTTCTTTTTGATTCTAAAAATGAAAGACCATCTGGTTCCCAATTTCTTTCAAAATTTCCAAAATATCAGAACCTCCAGTAGGTAGCTTGCGAGTGGTTCTTTAATATTTTCCAAAATCAAAAGAACCTCTGGTTCTGGGTTTTTCAAAATTTTCCAAGGGCTGACGGTTCTCAAGAAAGCAGAGCTAAAACACCGTCAGTCTCTTAGGTTCTTTCACCCGGTTACTTTCATTTTCTTGGAACCTCGGTGAAGAGTAAAAAACTGTTTGTATGACTTTTAGGAACGTCCCAAACACTAGTTTGAACTTGCCATAAGGGCCCTGTGGAGCCATTATGCAATGACCCACTTGTTACAAGAAACAAGGACGAAAAGGAAGAGGAAATGGAGGAAGAAAGAATAACAAATTCTGAATGTTCTTAGGTTTGAAGTTTTAATATTTTCCCCTTGTGGTTTTCCCCTTGTGGTTCGCCTCGCCCTCTAAGTTGGTTCTTTTGTCTTCTTGGACGTGGGTCCTTCCATTTTGTTCCTTATATTCCCCCTTTTTTGGGTGCTTTGGTTTATTTATGACTGGCAGGGTTTCAGCTTTAATATCCCAATAACGATCAGATGCTGGCCATGCCGCCCTGGCCCCTCGGAACCAAGCCGAAAAGGGCACTGGCCATGGCCCCCAACAAAATGGGATGAGACCAGCTTTCCGCACTTGTTTGTGGTCTTCAGACTTGGCACAACTTTTTACTACTTGATTCAGATGCACAAGTATTCAGCCATGGAGTCACTCTACTCCCATGGCTCAGTGGCCACAAATTTTGATCCAAAAGCAAACATCAAAGGTACTTGTAAGTTTATTGGTTATACCTCAATAAGTTTTGTAGAAACTCGTAAGTTTATTGAATGATACCCTGCCAACCATAAATAAACCAAAACACCCCTCCCCCCTCTCCCAAAGAGAAATACAAGGAACAAAATGAAAGGACCCACATCCAAGAAGACAATTGAAACATCTAATAGGGCAGACCACAAGGGGAACATCAGGTTCCTGAACCCCTCATGTCACAAGAAGCATATCGAATAAGGAAACAAGAAGACCTCCTAAAGGATGCCTAGCCTCACCTATTGGAACAACACATCTCAAAATAGAGATTGTCTACACATGTTATAATGCCATTGACATCCTCTGGTTATAAAATGCGTGTAAAACTAAAAAAGAAGGGCTTCCAATGCCTTTCACTCTCACGCACGTTGGCACCTCAATGAAGAAACTCGTCCATCTATTGGTGTAAACATTTGAAAACCTTTTAATACAACTAGAGGGGAAAACATGTCCACTGGAAACCAAGCATAATAAATATTGTCCTTTGCATGAACTAAGATTTTTGTAACAACCCCATGGAAAACGTTTAACTATGTGTGGACACCATCGACTAATAATACAATGTTAATTTGATGACATGAATATTATAAGGTAGGGACCGAAAGGACATGGGTCTAATCTCATGAGACATGAAATTTCACATCTTTTGCAAATGGCCACAAAAACATTTCGCACAACATCATGCAAGGTTGTCTGTTCCCCCCACCAAGAGTTAGTAAAAAAGGTGAATCCCTATAGGCTAGCTATAAATGCAAGGTGACATCCCAAAGACGAAAGGATGGAAAAGACCCAACCTAGTGTGCAACACAATGAAAAAAAAACATTTAAAACCAAGTGGACAAAAAAGATGACTAGGTAGGTTGACAACCAAATGTTCACACCCAGCTTCACACATGACTTCAAGCACATTCAGTGCGAATCAAAAAATAAAATAAAATGATGTTAATAAAAGAATGATTATGTAATTTCTCTGAAACACTTTTTTGAAGGTGATTTGTGTCTCTCATAATCAACTATTCAAAAGGGGGCACACATGTTACAACCTTCAAAGGAAAAAACTTCTTGCACTAATTTCAAATGCACATAGAAAAGGAATGGTTCGGAGCTACTCGCACCTATCGCCTCTAATAAAAATGGAAAAAAATCTAACAAAAACCTAAAAGTTATGACAAGGGCAAATAAGGCTTAACTCCCCATATAGGGAGCTAAAACAATGTCCTTCAAGGAAATGAATTTTATGCCCCCATTAAAAATGGGGAAAACCACCTTCCAATGAACTAAAATGGCCTCGAGGCACTTTAATCAACTTGGACCCAAAAGTCTTTCAAAAACTCCCATCAAGGTCAAATAATCACAAATGAACTACAAGTTAATTAAAACTTAACTGAAAGGGAATTGAACATTAACTAACAATTAATTATAAATGAATTAAAAATTAACCATGAGTTGATTAAAAATTAATTATGAATGAACTAAAAATAAACTATGAAACTAAAAGGAAAATATGAATTAATTTTTAAAAATTATGATTTAATTAGAAGTGAATTTGAAATGAATTAAAAGTGAATGAAAAGTTAATTAAAGGGTCAACATTCATATTGAAAGTTTGATTTTATTCATGGACAAATACATTATAAAGGTATTATTATATGCATAAAATGTCAAATTTGAACAAGTTTAAAGATTCCTACCGAGTCTTTGGAAAAAATCCAAAACTTTGTTTCATGAGGAAAAAAAAAATTCAAAGATTCATAAGAAATGTTTAAACAATTTTTTTTTGGCCCAAGATTTTTCCCATAAACACCTTATGTGCTAATGTGTATAAAATGTATGAATGTGACAAGAACCAAATGTTTTATTACAATGTAAACCTTTTCAAAAAATCAATTTTTTGAGAATTTTGGGCCATTGATAGAACACGGCCCACATTTGATAAATTTTACTATTATCACTTTCATAAATGAAAAAAAATAGATACTTTAGAAGCTTACATAAATTTGGACAAAATTATTTCATTTGACATGAAAAAAAAAGACGAAATGTAAGACAAATCATGGGAAAATGGAATAGAAAAGTGAATTTGGAAGTCCTTATGTTTAACAAGGGGTACCCTAATCATGCTTGGACCCTAAAGGTGAATTGAAAATGAATCAATAATGAATTATAAATTAATTATAAATCATCAATGAACACCCATATGAATGAACTCCATTCATCATGTGAAATTAGTGTCCAAGATAGCACTTCATGTTTTAAAAGAGTTAGATTTGGACATATGTAACTAAATTGTTCAACATAAAAATGCCCAAGCAAAGGAAACATGGCTATGGGGACTATAAAATGTTTGGTTCTTCTACATTTCAACAAACAAAACACCCTAAGCTCCTTTTTGAGCATTGATCCCTTAAATCATTCCTTCAATCATTGCCTTTGCAACATCAAATACACTAGTTCCTTGGATTGACTTGGTAATGATGTCGATGACACTATCGAGTTGTAGTGATGTGCTTTTCTCATGAAGTGTTTAGTAATCAATGAAATAGTAAACATCAAAGTGCTTGGAGGTATATGAGAAACAAGACTAAGGTGATGTAAAACCTTGAGAAATTATAACAATAGGAGCTTTTGTAAAACACCAAAACCTTAAACCTCACATGCAAAACATTACAACAACAACAAAAATAGTCAAAGATACCCACAACAATAAAAACCAACCATAAAGTAACAAGACCACATAAACACAAATAAACATTTTGTTTGTTAGTTATTGTTCACAACTTTTGATGTTTGGAATTGTGAAAAACAAGAACATAAACACATAAAATGGAAATCCGAATAAAAGTCATGAGTGAAAAATTTAACAAAAACTTACATAACTTGGGTTTTGAAAAAGCTTGTGCAATAATCATATTGAAGTTGAGTGCAAGTGCCAAAATAGAAATCATTTTTCCATAATTGATAGCCATCATTGCCTTCAACTCTCAATTTCACAACATCACAATTCAAAGCACATAATCATTACAAGATTGATATGAGGGGGAAAAGGCAACCTTAAATGCATAACATTGGTATGCATTCTGATATTTGGAACCTAAAACAAAGTTGGTCAAAGCTTTAATTGTTCTTGGTGAAATATTTTTTAGAGGTATGTTAATATTGAACTATTACTAAATACCAAATTGACCGGGTTTGCAATACCAATGTTGAACCAAGTATGACCTTGACATACTATCAACATAGCTTTACATGTTGCATATATCAAAGCATGATTTACATACTAAACCAACATGAATATAAACCATCCACTTACTTAATACTTACATTTTTTTACCTATCTATTTATATATAAGACCTATTTCCAATAGAATTGGTCATTAATGTGAAATTGAATATTAACTTAGTTGAGGTTCATCCACAATTGAATAATAATGGGCATCCAAAGGATGATGTGCTAATAGGTGCTAGTTTAATGTGGCCAACCTTGAAAGCTTTATATGGCATAAAAAGTGAGGTGTTTTTTAATAAAAATATGATGATACTTGATGAGTACCTATTGGATACCCATTGGGTATCACAAGAAAATAATACAAAATTGATGGGATGTACAAAGAAATGTAAAACTTGCATTCACAAATGTTATGGGTTTTTTTTTTTTTTTGGTAA
>Ga0209611_10007694_pt1 | contig 17169 bp, 10 predicted proteins | sample S1TSphgellanicum_3_FD_187693 | JGI IMG/M metagenome (GOLD analysis project Ga0209611, IMG submission 187693) | Host-associated microbial communities from peat moss isolated from Minnesota, USA - S1T2_Fc - Sphagnum magellanicum MG (SPAdes) (version 2) | ecosystem: Host-associated > Plants > Peat...
CAACAATCAAAAGGCACATTGGGTTTCCACAAACTAAAATAATAGAGGAAGAAACTCAGTTTTTGTTTCAAGCCAAGGTGATTTGAGTTTCCTCTTGTTTCTTGTGTTTTGTTTGTGTCTAGTCTTTACCTAGAGGCTTGCATAGGTAATGGGATACTTAACGGCTTACACTTAGAGAATTACACAAAGCCTACTGAAAGGGTTAATAAACAATTTCTTATGTTACGAAATAATATAAGGATTATTAAGGGGGTTCGGTAGAATTGATTCATAGTGCAAGAGGGGCTTACATAGGACCTACATAAGGAGTTACTTAGGGAATATCTAAAAGACCATTTAGGGACTACTTAGAAATTACCTAAGGGCTTATTTAAGAGGTTAAATAGCATTGAATCGTAGCCTTTCGTGTGTATACCCTATGTAGTTTCTTAAGTAATCCTTAGATATCTCATGATTTAAGATAAGTCCTTATGTATGTTCTATGTAACAACCTGCCTTTTGATAGTCCTTGTCTTAATTAGCCCCTAAATAAATCTTAGGTAGTCCTTAAATGTGTCCTAGGTAGCTCCCTAGGTAACACTTAACATAGGTATTTCACTTAATAGCTCTATAGACAAACCACATTAAGTAGCCCATAGGTAGGTCCTAAACTAGTTAACCCCTCCTTTCGGTAGATTGTAGGGTGATGAGGAAAAAAACTAAGGTGATGAATTGAGAGTTTTCATCCTTAGTTTTGAGGAGTGACCCTCACTTTTGTGGACTTTATGGATGGCTCAAATGGGAGAATGAGTGGATAAAGTGAAGCCCAAAGTGAGTATTATTTTATGAATAATTTTATTGTCCTCATAATTCATGTATTTTAGCAATAAATTAAGATTCGCCCATTAGCATAATTTTGACAATTGACATTGGGGAAAGATAGGTCACAATGGGATTTTGATGAACCACGATGAATAGCAACTAACCCTTGTTATTCAAGCAAAAGGTGGTGTTGAGGGCACAAGAGTGAATGAATTTATGTATCTCTTTCCCATTATGCATAGGAGAAGGCCTCCAAATCAGCATTTTTTTTGGTGCTGAATTTCAGCAATTATATATCTTTCTATCCATATATATATATATATATATATATACATTGTGAAATATTCCCCCTTTTGAAAAGCAAAATCGCCAAAAATTCTAAAATTCTAAAAAATCACCGTGTTTCTCCACATTTTTCAAGCAAGTAGCCATGATATATAGAAGGATTTTAAATGAAATTTTATTTTCATAGCTGGTCAATAGCCAAACATGGCTAAATCTCCTTTGTGGATAATTGCCAATAACAAAATTGAAAATAAAAAACACTGCTCCAGTGTCCAAATGGGTCCATTAATGCACTCAACAACAACCCAAAAAATAAAATCTTACTATATTTGGAGCCCGGGCACCTTATAATATTATCCATGAATGAAATGTCCCTCCTAGGAAACAGGAGAAAAATGTATAGCAATCCTCAAAAGGGGGAGGGAAATGATGCCTACTTATAGGTGTAAGATCCATCCTACTACCCTTAAGGAGTATGCATAAAGACTCTTCCCACTACTACTGCTCGTGTTTTACAACATATTTTTGTTTTATTGTTAGCAAACCTGCTACCAATTTATGCTACAAGAAAGGGGCTCTCAAAGTGCCAGATTCTGCCAAGCTCGGGTCCACAAAGCTCACAGCCACAAGGGCTCCTTTTTTTTCTAGTACCAAAAGCAAAAACATATTGTCGAATTCTTTAAGACCCATCATTGCAACAAAAGGTGTTCATGTATGTCAAGTGATTTCATTTGATTTCATTGGATTTTGAGTGAATCCATTGGTTGTAGTGAACGGGGACCAGTGAAAAAGCAGTGAATTCATTGGTCACTGAACAGGGACTAATGAATTGCACCCACATTTTGTAATAGTACAAGCATTTCTTACTAGGGTAATGTATATTTGGAGATTAATAAAGTTGGCCAAAATCACGTGTATCTTTGATTTTTGTCATTCAAACTGTCTTCTGACTTTCTAGTAAGTAGCAAAGGTTTTTGTCATTCGACTTGTCTCCAGAGTCTATAGTAAAAGTAGCAGTGTATCAACCCATCCTTTCATTGCATTGGAGTGAGTGTGCGAATTAAATGGGCAAAAAGGTTTATTCGCTCGCTAATGTTTGTGGCTGTCACACAGCTTTGTTCAATGCACCCTGCAAACTGCAAGATCTGTTGTCATTTGATCAGTATGCATGTCTAATTATAAATACACACACACAAAGGTGAAGACGGAGGTGAAGTCTCTCTTCAACAAGAGAAGCAACTGTTGCTTTTTAGCGCAAATCAAAATCAAATACTGTACCTACCATTGTTTTAAGGCCTTAGAACTTACTATATTACATTGGGTTCTGGAGTTTTAAACGATTTTAAATAGTTACAAGATGATCTGAAAGAGCTCATGGACAAGGTCATTCCGTGAGCTCACGATCTAACAAAGGAGCCAATAGATTGATGTAAATGGCAGTCTGCTTGTTAGTTGTTACAGACATTAAAGTACCATGGAATGTGCTTCACTTGTTGGAGTACATCATAGTTGTCGTGTTTTTTTTTTCGTTGTCGTTGTTTGTAGTACACCATGCAGCTCCCGCTGGGTCATTTGGTGCTCTTTGCTTGCTCCCTCCAAGTCTCTGACTCTACCAGTGTCTCATGGTCTCTGGGTTGTTGTGCAATCTGCCTTTCTTTAACCCCACTGTGGGCGGGGGGTTTAGGGTCTTTCAAGCACAAGGTATACTTCCAAATATCGTCTTCACAATGGGATTATAGAATGGTAACATTGTGATGCAACATTGTTGCAATCCCTTCAACATTGTTACATGGTACTTAGAATTTTCCACATGAACAAGTTTTTTTTTTTTTTCATTGTCGTAATTGTCAACTTTGAGTATGATTATGACCCTCATTATGATGATGATGATAGTTAATAATTGTGTATGACTTTCTGTAGAGTTCTGTTTCAAATTTGGGCCCAGAACTTTTTTTCCTTCAGAAAACATGTATGTATGCTTCTGAATGATAATGGATCCATTAATGGGCTGTGGGAATCTAATTTAGAAGAATTCAATAAGACAAAAGTTAAGTGCAAAAAAAATACTAGCAACTGGACAAAACAGCTCAATTTGCTGTTGTGTTACAGGGGTGAGAGAGATGTGTATTATGAACCCAAATAGTGGGTTTGATCAGATCTCTGAAAAGTCCCCCCTCCAAAAAAAAAACCAATTCATAATACCACTTTTTTTTAAGTTAGAAATTATACCACCCATAACAGGGGAAAAAAATAAAACCCCAAATAAATTAAAAATCAGGTTTTAAAAAATAATAATAATCTTGTGATATCAAAAAATTGGTGAAATTTTCCAAAAGCTTAGCAAAATTAGTTGAATTTATTCGAAAAAATACACTGCTTTATATCTGACCAACAGCCATATCTAGCTAAACATGCAAAAGGATGATTGCCACTTTTTTCTTACGGATGAAAAATCGACACTTTGGTTGCACCACAACATTCCTAAAGAAAAAAACACTGCTCAAAACCTGACTTTGGGTGGCTTCATAAATGCATCACAACCCAGGTGCACTTATAGACAAGAGATGCACCCGCAACAGGTGCACAATGCACATCATTTGGGCCTTACTTACCATTGGCATTGGGCACACATATGGGGGGCACATTTGGAAACAAAGGGTAACTTAGGTTGTACAAAGGTTTTGGTTGTATAGTTGGGCAATGGGGACTAAAAGCCAGGTTCAAACTTGGGTGTCTCTACAAGCATTGTAGGGTTTAGGGTTTTAGGATGCAAATTGTACACTTCAATGAACAGATCAATCTCACTTCATGTATTATTAAACCCACCATTAGTGCACACATAAGAGAGGAGAATACAAATCGGACATTATCAAAGTAGAACCATCGTACTCAACTAATCTTGAAGAGTCTCCCATTTGGTTCATCTTTTAGACCTTATGACAATCCCCATCCTGTGGGCAAAGCTTGTGGGATAAAATGTTGTGGGGATCTTATGTAATGCATGCTTGCATGCATTATAGATGGCAAGAAGAAAGAAAATCAAGATTGTGTCACAGTCATCTTCTTCTGTCAAGATTTAGTCCAAAAAACTGCTGGCTGGCTGGACAATTTCAAGGACTTCAAGCTTAAACCCTACAGGCTAAAACCCTACAATGCTCCACCTTTTTGCTTCAGAGGATGGAACTCATGACTCATGACCAGATCTCTCACATGCCAAAGGGGGAAGGGGGAGGGGGGGTTGAGTGGGGTTCAGAATCTTATATCAATACCACATGTGTAGAAGATACGGACAAAAGCTTAATTTTACAAACCACGAAGAAGAAGAAGTTTACACAACATGTAATAATTGTACCAAGTAAAAACTAGATGACAAGTTGGAACCGTTTTTTTTTTTTAAAAAATATTTTTTAAATATTTTTTTTTTTGACACAAATGGAAAATCCAGTTTTTTTTTTTTCTTTTTGATTTACAGTAAGTTAACAACATTCAAACTTTTTACAATAGTAATATAAGTAATCCATGTGAGTACTACTACTCACATGGATTATATTAGCTGAACACAGAGAGCTGATGTGAACTCTGTTCTGTTTTGCATGTAGCGAGCTGAAGATTTGGGGCCAGGTGGGCGGGCCAGCTACTTACTAGGTTACTCAACTTACATGCAATAACTTCGTATAGTCCAGGCTACTACATTACATACATGCTTTGCTTCTTCTCTGTTCAGTTTTCTGTACAGGGAAACAAATTTATTTCATGCAAGTCATAGTAGCTTTGCACTCTTTTCAGTCTTTCAAATTTTTCTTTTGTTGCTTTTGATGAAAAGCAAATAAGTAATATAAATAAAAATTCACAGGCTACCATCTTTTTGGACATTGATTAGCTCCCCACCAAAACCCAACAAGCCGCCCCTTTCAGAACCCACCAATGAGAACTTGTGACAAATCGAGTGATAGATAGATAGATACATAGATAGATCGTATCATCACCAAACAAACAAACACGCCCGAGTGCTAACTTATTATAAGCTAGCAATTTATTTTGTGTGTGTTTTTTCTCTCTGGAGTACTTTACTTGTGTCCCTTCAGTAGCTCACTATCTCTCTCTCTCTCTCTCTCTCCAGAGAATATAAGATGTAGAAAGTTGTCAGTATCATACACACACTTGAGAATTTATTGAGAGCTCACTTTTGGTGGCTACTCTGTCCTTTGTAATATCTATCTCTCTGTTCTCTAGAGTCTAGACTCTGGATCCTTTTGTAAGTATGTACAAAACAAACAGCAAGAAACCCTTTCTTTTACTACCCCAGTACCTAATTGTACACAAAACCCAACAAATTATGAAAAATTAGAATTAAAATGACCCAATAATAATAATCATAATAATAATAATAATAATACCAGACCAAGTTCGGTATGTTAACAAATTGGTACTAGACTCAACACTGCACAAAACCCACTATATTCTTTTAGCTCATTTTGTAAGATTTGAAGCTCACCAAGATCATCCACCAAATGCATTACTTACTTACCTACCTTCATAGTAACCACCAGTGTCTGTCTGGTATACATGCAATGAACGACTTGCATTCCCTACCTGCATGAAGTATGGTAGTTACCTGTGTTGGGGTTCTCGACTTTTATGAATAACCTCTGGTTCCGGTTCCAAAATTCAGACCCAATTATGGGTAACCTGGATCAAAGCCTGTGATTAACTGCTGGTTAACTTTCAGTTAACCCTTGATTTTAGTCCTTTTTCTCAAAAAAAAAAAAGTTCTTAGTTCAAGTTCCAATTCTTAAAAATTGGGATCTCGGTTCTAGTGGTTTTTCTTCTAGCAAAAATTCTCTTGTTTTCAACCTGGCTAGAAGTGGCATGAATCTACAACAGGGATCCACGGGTGAAAAATGCACCTCTTTTGCAAGAGCTCCCAACATTTATGGTTTATAGTTGTTGCAACCAGGAAGTCGAAAGTCGCAAGCTTCCCCATCATGTCGAAGCTTCTTCCATAGACGTTGTTGAAAGTTTTGAACATTGTCCATTTTGTCAAAAGGTCATCATAGTTGTCAAGTGAATTGCCAACCCTTTCATGTAATGTTTAGTCAATTTCAAGCATCAAGGTTCATGATGAACCTTTTTTCACCTCTACTCCAATCATGATCATGTGTAATTTTGCAACGTCATCATACATTCATGAAAAGTTGTAAAAACATTGACCAATGCTTGAATGAATTGTTGCACATTAGCACAGTGCATTAAGCTTCAAGTTTTGGCATAGTTATTAAGTTGCAAGATGTTTTTATGTTGAAAGTTTATTGTGAAATGGCAAGGTTGCAAGCAGTGGGTGACATTTAGAGCATAATCATGCATTGTTGTAGGCAGTAAACACAATGTTGGATGCATTTGTGTTAAATTTCTCAACTCTCAACCTTATATACCTAGAACATGTATCTTTTTACAATATATATACATTATAGAACACAAAAAAGATGCATCGCACTTGTTTTTTCACCTACAAAATGTTTTTGTTTGCTTTGAAATCTTTGTTTTATAAGTTTCCAATTTGTTGTAATCATCTTCAGTTTTGAATTTTGTGCATTGTTGAGTTTTACTATGCTTGGAACTTGGAAGGGTCTAAATATCAAGCAACTTGTTGGGTTCAAGTGTCAAATAGTTTTTTTTTTGGTGAATGTTGGTCCTTTGATTCGTGAATTGCATCGACATCCAAAAATATGTAACTAGAACCTATATTCCTACCTAGTTTTATTATGCTTGGAAAGGTTTAGATATCAAGTAGCTTGTTGAGTTTTATTATGTTGGAAAAGGTTTAAGTATCAAGAAACTCGTTGAATTCAAGTGTCAAATAGTTTTTATTTTTTGGTAAGTGCTAGTCCTTTGATTCATGAATTACACCTACATCCAAAAATATGTACTCAAAACCTAGATTTTTGCTGAGTTTTATTATGTTTGGAAGGGTTTAGGTATTAAGTAACTTGCTAGGTTCAAGTGTCGAATAACATTTATTTTCTTATAAATGTTGGTCCTTTGATTCATGTATTGCCTTTTCTTGCACCTACATCCAAAAATATTGTCAAGTTGAATACATTATGCATAGTTTTTTTGTGTTTGGCAAGAAGTTTTGGCAAGAATGGCCATTCAAAATACTCAATGGCACCACATCTTGCTCCTCTTCTGAATTTCAAATTCAAAAGGTATTTCCAACAACAATTTTTTGTAGAAAAGACAATATTCACTACCTTGAAAGTAGTTTTGCTGCAAAACATCATGTACATCATTGAACAAAAAATGTTTTCAATTCCTCTTGTCCCTAATCTTCCACCCTTTATCCACTAAACTTTTGATGATCTAGCTAAGGTGATGTCTAAAAATCCAACTCTTGAAATTGATGCATATGTTGCTACATTTATTTTATGTTGGACACGACAAACCTTGGAAGGCTTCAAGTGATGTAGCTTGAAAATTTCAAAAGGTTTGATTTGTAAAAATGCCTTGGGAAGAAATAGTCTTCAATAATGACTACATCCTTTCTATCGTTAAATGCATTTTGTGCACAAAAATCGGACGTAAAAAAAACCTATTTGTTCTAAAGTGGGATTATTTGGAAAAACGTGCCAAGAAGAAAAGAAATGAATATGGACAAAAGATTATGGATATGAAATGTGCACATGCAAAAATGAGGTTTAGTGTCGTAACCTTAGCCTTGGGCTCACGACCAAGGCAAAAGGCTTGTAGGGGTGTGGGCCAAGACTAAGTTTGGGAGTCGTTTTCTCATGCCCCCAGAAGCGCAAAAGAATGTGAGGGAAAGAACCCTCACACTCCCAAGTGAACTCCCATGTTGGGAGTTAGAGTCCCAGTGGATTCCCAAATGTTCAAAAAGTGACTGCAAGAGTCAAAACCCAATGGCTTGAGCAGTTCTTCATACCATTGGAAACCTATTGAAACATAGATGTCTAAAATGAGCTTGCATGACCCATTTGGACATTTGAAACACAAGTTATGGCCAAAAGAAAAATCGAGAGTCAAATTGGCAGTTTGACTCCCGACCACTAAAAGTCAGGAATCACCCTAATTTCCTTGCGTGCAGGTGGCTTGCGAGATACCATTGAAAAACTCTTGATGTGAACTACAACTTACTTTAGACCTCATCTCAATCGAAGGTCTGCACACAAAGTTATGGGGCCTCAAAGTTGTGAGAATCCCAACTTTGACAATTTCGGGACTCCCACTTGGGAGTCCCAGGACAAAAGGCCATTTGGATGTGGGCCTCATGGAGAGGCACAGAGTATACTATAAGGGGGAAGGTGGTGGCTTCCCTCAAGTCCGGGCCGTGGTGAGTCTTGTGAGTCCAAGTTTGCGCATGGCTCGTCCTAACACCAAAAGTGCTACAATTATGCATTAACCACCTTGTGTTGGTTTTGTGCAGGTTCGTGTGAATAGTTGATGTTTGTCACTTTTCCTAGTCCCATCCCGGAGCTCCAGCACGCCCCTTTACCTTCAAAGTGTTACGAGCTAAGGAACGTGCCCCGACTCCTTGCTTTTTCGGTGTCTTCAATTTAGACTCACCTTTGAGTCCATTAAGGAGCTTGGGGGTGTGTCATTTAGTATGTTGTAATGAAACATATATATATTATTAACCAATTGCAATTTGTTGTTATGTTTGAAAATAAAAGAATCTATATAGTTTGCTTCCATATTTTTACTATTGAGTAAGGGCAAACCTTTAATTGATTATGATAGCTTCAAATCTCTCTTTGATTTTTTGAAATTGAAAAGGAATTTAAAAACAATGGAATGATTCAACGAGTTGGAAGATGGTTAATTATATCCACTAACAAGTTTTGAAGGTGAATAAAAAAGTTATGGGTTCTACTAATATGTTGCACCCACAATAGAAAAAATGACAAGTGTTGACAACCAAAGTTGGGTTTCAATACATGGATATGTGGTGAAGGATTGGTGTGAAATCCCCATTCTTTTGACTACAGAAAGGGTTGTTGATGGTTCTAACTTGTATAACCTTACAGATGTTTTGATCAACTCATTGGTGATCAATGGAGGACTTTTTCAAGATAATATTGCTAATAGACTTATATAATTTGGCGCAGATGGAATTAGTGTGTTTCAAGGAATTTCGAAATGAAGTTTCAATATAACTCCATATAAATTATGCTCCATTTATGATGGGAATGCACTGCATGGCTCACAAGTGCAATTTGGCAATGCAATTTCTTTCCAACTTGCCAACTATTCCATGATTAGAAAACCTCATGCAATCTTTATATGGGTATTTTTTTATGAGCTTGAAAAAACACGTTTAGTTTATTAAACTAGCTTAGATTATGGAAACAAAAGGAAACAAGATCATATAGAAGGTGAAATCACATTGGATCTCCATGTTATCACCTATGAAATAAGTTATCTATGAACATTGGCCACTTTTGATGAAAATGGCTTTGGATTTCATCATTGTCCCCTTGGTTGCCTCAAATCTCGTGTGATGTGAAAATTCTTTGGTTTGTTTTATTCCAATGTTGGAAACTTTGAATTCCTTGGTTTGCACAACTTCACAATGTATTTATTTGTGACCTTGTGACAACAATGAAGTTTTGTCAAGTTGATCTCCACAAGTTATATGCGGGTCTTATTGTGGCTTTCAATGATTATGTTTTTCGAGGATTTCATGGGTTGGTGGAAACCAACCATGATGACATATGTATGAAGTGGATCACAAATTTAAACATTGGGATTGATCACTTGGGGTTTGAGTTCAATGGTCAGCATGTATGGGTGGAACATAAAAACACGGAGACTAGGTTTAGTGCATTTGTAACCCAGCTATGAAACTTATTTTGTTGTTGTTGTTGGGGTGAAGCAACAAGCTTTAATTGCTACTAGGCAATTGATTGTTAAGTTGGAGATTCAATTTCCTTCTCATGAGCTCATGGATGCATAAGGGGTTGTTTCACTAGTAGAAATCAGCCAAATTGCAACCACCATTTTTGCAACTACATACGACTAGTTGTCATTTGCAACTACCTTTGGGAGTATTTGCAACTATGGGATTAATTTGAACATTTTTGCAACTTTGATGCGACTTTGATCTATCCCCAATATTAGTTACAAGAAAATCTTAAATCCATGTTTGGGAGACACTTACACATGATCAATTTTTTTTATTATGCACCTAGGAAGGTTGGTTTTATAGAAATTTAGGTTGTTCCACTTTTGGATGCAACGACCTTGGATCCAAGCAAAGATCCACATTTGTATTTTCCATGAAGAACAAATTTTGAACTATCATGGAGCCTCCACATGATATCAACCCTTTGACCTGATTATGGAAAAGGTTAATTATCAACCAAGTTGTGATTCATCACATCCCAGAGTTTATTAAGTTGGTGGAGATTGCAATTGTCCAAATTATCAGATTAATGGAAGATGAATGTATTTTCAACACTCTAAGCTTTATGAAATCAAAGCTTAAAAATAAGTTCACCAATCACTTGGAATTGGTGATCCATATGTTTTCCCAACACTTCTACACCCTTGAGAATTTTCCATATGATGTTGCCATCCAAGAAGGTAAGGAAATGCATGTATAGTATGGTGATGACGCATAGTTATTAAATATCTGATTTTTGGAGTTTTCACAAATTCAAGCAAAATTCCTTTATTGTAATTACTTTTTAATTTTCTTTTGTTCTTCATTTCCAACATTTGTTTGAGTTGGTGATAACTAGGGGTTAGTTCAACATTATTATTTTATGTTGTCTTTTGTTTCCATAATCACGTTTGTTTGGTACAATGGTTTTGGCAAATTGACATCTGTATGCCAATTCATGGGTTTTTTTTAAACCACTAACTTCATTGAATTATGTAGGTAGGCCATGTGCTACATGGGGAAGGAAATTTTCCCAAGGTTTGATTCCCCCACATGGCATTGTCATGAATTTGGAAAATGTATGGAAATATATTTGCCACAAATGTTACAAGATTGAGAAATGCTAAAGAATTAAATACATATGTTTCCATAAAAGAAATTTCCAATGTCCATAAATTGCCACCTGAATTGTATACAAATGCATACATAAGGTGCAAGGTTTATGAAAATTCCAAAGATTATAAGAGAACTATATAATAGATATTTTAAAAAGTTGGATTATAACTTTGGATTATTTGAGATATCACCAAAGTTTTGAACATGGATTTTCATTAGTCACTATTTTTTAGATGTTGAAATTTTTGCACTCCCTATTAACTAAACACAAAAGTTGTTGCATTCATTAATTTATGTGGAGCCACTAAAATTACATTGTCACAAATTATTTTTAAAAATGTTGAAGTATGTTTGTATTAAAAAAATGTGAAAACCCAAGGAGTAAATTGCTTTTAATTTGGCCCACAAAGTTGCAAAAAAATTTATTCGTGCAAAATGAAAAAAAAAACATTGTTCGGTTCTAGTTTGGTTTTAATTCTTGAAAAAATCAATAACTTAATTCTAGTTCGAAACTTGGTTCCAAACCTAATTCCAAAAATCAGATCCAACTCCAAATTCAATAAATTACTAATGAGAATTAGAATCAATGGTTTTGATTAATGTTGGCCAATTATTGAGTTTTGATTGGGTTACCAAGCCAATTATTAATAACCTCCCAATCGATTTTTTTAATTTCATAATCACTTGATGTTCTATTTTTGAAACCTAATAACCTACTTAGATGACTCGATTATCATCAAGGTAGGTTATCAATCTTTAAATACCAATACAAAAAATTAAAAATTGAAAAATTAATTTTAAAATTGGTGTTAAAAAACCCCTATATAACTAGTGTATAATTGGCAAATTAGTTAGAGGTTATTAACCAATTATTTGATAACCTTCCTTTATGCATAACCAATGGTTATTATCCAATCTTTTAATATTCTACTTGACACCCAAAAATTTATAATATTAATATAACTTGTGTGATCCCAAAAAAAATTCAAAAAAAAAACTTACCCAATTTGTTTTTAAAAAAAAAAAAAAACCAACCAACATTAGTTCTAACTTAACCTTTAAAATCAAGTATTTGCCCAACAATGATATTTAGTATTTACCTTTTACATAAGTATTGATGGGGAAGTAGGAAGGTTTTACAATATGGCTTATTAACATGGAACTTTGAATTTAGTAATGGTTTTCATCCATAGTTGAAACAAGTTTCCAACGGATGGTGGTGCATTGTTGTGTGTGCCAGTTTGACACATAGAGCAAGAAATGAACAAAGCCATCAACACATTGTCCATTGGAAAGCTGCTATGATTCAATTGTGGATGAACCTAAATTGAGTCGACATTGGGTTTCATTATTTTAGAAATATAAATGGGCAAGTAGGACAATGATTAGTGGCTATTAAATAAATAGATGCATATTAAGAGTGGTAATTAGTACCAATGTTCGGTGGTTCTTTCCTTTTTATGAAAACTGTTGGTTTCAATTTTTGCCAACACTTGAAATAATCAACCTAATTTTGTAACATTTTAATCATTTTGTAGACAAGTTTGTTTTTATTTCCAAAATTTTTTTAGTGAATTTTTTAAAAAATGAATATAGATTTGAAATTTAAATTGTGAAAATAATTTATTTGGGTATATTAGATTTATAATAATTGATTTGAGTATCAATTTTTTTAATTAATCAAGCCGATTTTCAAATAGGGCAGTTCTCACAAATGTGATAATAGTCGAATTTCATATTCAATTTTCAAATTTTAAATTTCAAATTTATATTCATTTAAAAAACATTCAATTAAAAAAAATTGGCAATTAAAACAAACTTGTCTGCAAATTGATTAAAATGTTACACAATTTTTACTTTAGTAAATTATGTTTCCAAAATTTCATCGCTTTCAAATGTTCCTTCAAATTCTTTTAATTCCTCCTCTAATTTGCATTAACTTCAATTAGCTCCACCAAATTAGTAAAAGGTTTACAACCAATCCTAAGGTCATTGGGCCAATTTTTGTTCATAAAAATTAATTTATTTAAATTATCCAATTGTAAACAACATTTGTTTCAATTAGAATACATTCTCACTAAAGAAAAAAATCCTTTTAGTTTCAATTTGTGAACTAATAATGCTTAAGATTTGATAGGTAAGGAATCTAATTATAGGAAACATAAATTCATGCTTCTCCAACCATTGACAATGACATTTGATATCTTTCACATTCATTTGAAACCTCTTTAAAATCAAAAGTCTTTTATTGACAAGCTCTTTCATTAGTTCATTTATGTTTGTTGTCATTTTAAAAATGTCCAAACTATAATTTTCATCAACACCTTTGTTAATATATAATGACAAAGGTGTAAATGATGATAACACAATATGAAAAAAATTGGTGTTTCGCAATTGGCCTTGTAATTCAATTTTTGAATTGCACCAGACACTTGGCATTCATTATATTTATATGTCATGAGTGCTAATGGATAAGTTGCATGAGTTGTAAAGTTACAATTCACCATATATATAATGCAATTCATTGCAACTCAATTATAATTTTGTCAAAACAACTCATTTTCAATTACTTGCAACTCCATTATAATTGCACCCATGATGTCATGTTGACATCATTAATTGTCATCCATCTATTAAAATTTGACACATGGCACTATGAAGATTTTTGGATATAATTTTTTTCAAAATATTGATCTCCATCATCCAATATAATTATTCATGATGGTCCAAAATTATGACATGTGGCACAATTGAAAATTACCACATGACATATTAATTATATTTTGGAATATATATAGGTAATACATATATAATAGTTAGGTAGGTCATACATAACCATAGGTAGGTTGGTAGGTTTTTAAACCTACATACCTACCTATTTACTTAAGACCTACCTACTTACCTACCTACATAAGTAGGTAAAAAATAGGACCTATTTATTTATCTACCTAAGTAAGTAGGTAGAAAAACACAAGACTAAGTGAACTAAATAATAACCATAAGTCAAGCTTTTTTGAACTCATACTGAAATGGCACATGTATTTTAATGTGAAAACATAAAAGAACAAATTTTCTTTATATAATTTGTAACATGGGATTCGAAGATAAAACATATGGGTTAAATCTTTTTGTTGTTCTTTAATTACAATTGAAATGTAATTATAGGGTAAATTAAATTGGAAAACCATATGGCACAAAAATTATATGATACCAAATTTGTAGTTGCAAACATGATTAATATAATTGCAAATGACAACTACTTGCATGCTAATTACATAATGACTAGTTGCAAATGAGAGGATTTTTACTAATGAAACTGGTAAGTGACTGAACATTTAAGTGTTCAAGGCATGTTGAATCCAAAAAGAAGGTTCCATTGTTTATGGTGTCCCAAGAAAACTTGTACCCCTCTTATTAGCGCATTTGGTGCACTAAAAATCATAAAACATGAAATAGAATTGAAAAGTTATAGCCCCCCAAAGTAAAGGGGATTAAGTTTTCAAAAAATAAACCACCAAATGTTACAAAGGCTAGTTCCCGAACACCCAAAAAGTTCCTTGTATGTTGTTTTATAGTTATTAGAATTCAAAGATGACTTGTAAAACTTCAAGTGATGTTTTTATAACACTTCAAATTGTTTGAAAATGAATAAGAAATAAGAAAGGTATGAGGTTTGAAAATAAGAGGGGTCCAAAGAGAAAAAAACACATTTAATTGGAAAGTTTATTTCTCTTTTTATTATTTTTTCATTACTCCTTTTCTTTTGCACTTTAAAGATTATTTATAGAGATTGAAATAGCACTCCCACAACATTTTAAATCACTCAAAATTAAACACATATGATGAAAATATAAATAATTAATGAATATGTATCCTTATTGAGTTATAAGTAATTGTATTATAATCATAACATAGTTGAATAGTAATACTTTAGTAGTGGCACATTGATGACCGTATTAATTCTATTAATGGGAATCATAATCGAAAATTAGTTACAAATGTATCCCATAATGAATGGTGGAAATGTGGACATGTGGCATGATTGCATCTATGTACATTATACACTAGTTGTAACATAGTTGTTTTAGACACATTTACAATAGTTTTAAAGTAGTTGCCACATGCAATTACAATGTAATTCATGAAAAGTCAAACATGGTTGATTACATATGTATGTATGATGTGTATAAATTATCATATACAAGACCCATTTTCAACTCACTTGCAATTATAATATAACTAACTGATTTTCTAATGTGGCAATTTATTTATCTAAAGAGATAGTTGCACAATAGTTGTATATGAATTGTTTTTTGAATTTTAATTGCAGGGTAATGTGGTTTTGATGGACACGATTTCTTATAACGACATTTTAACATGGGATACAAGGTTTTTCTATAATATTTTTCAATAATGACCCTTCCTTGTTCAAGGTTAGTAAATGAGGACACTAAACATAAGTATTTAAACCTAGAATCCAACATTAAAGACAAAATGTTATCAACCTTCATTTCTTCACATCTTTTCAATTTAAAAAAAAACCATCACAAATATCTTTTTTGATGTTAAAGGCCAAGAAACCTAACTCAAAAGCAAAAATCACAAGAAAATATCTTGTCCTTTCCCATTACCCAAATTCATGAGGCTTTAAATGAAATGGGACAAAATTGACTAATATCCAACTTGTATTGGTTTTGGTAAAAAAGGATTAGGTGATTAAGACATTTTTAATGAAATGATTTTTAGCCATTTTAGATAGTCACATGTTACACTAGATAATTTTTTATTTTTAAATTATGACATAGATATATGAGGTCCCAAGTTAATGTGATGTGCAATAGTACACCATGTCACCATAAAAAAAATTTGTTTCTTTTTTAGATCATGGAGTCACGGATTATATTTTTGTCCCAACATGTCGTGACAAAATTACACATTTTGAAAAAATTTCAAGTTTTTTTTCCTCCCAATTTTTTCAACAATGTTTTTTTTACACCATTCACCATTATGTACATGTTAGTATATTCACCACGATGTACATGTTAGTATATTCGCCACGATGTACATGTTTATAAACCACATTTGTACAAAATACATTAATGCACACATCTATCAAGGATTGAATTCAAAACCTCATCAGAGCAAACCAAAGTTTTATCCACCAAACCACTTCAAGTTTTATTAACAAAGAAGAAAAGTTCAAATTTATTATGTTTGGCATGAAAACTTTTAGGAAATTCAAATTTCAACAAATGTTTTTTTTTGAAAATTTATTCAAATGCTATAAATGAAAACATGATCTTGAAGTTTATTCAATAATGTATTAAAAATAAATATAAATTTAAAAAATTAAAAAAGGTTTAAAAAATAATTTGAAATTGCATGTCATGGATAAATCTACAAATTTCTTTTTGTTTAAATTGACCTAGAATCATTAAAAATTCAATGTCAATTCAAAAATGCATTTATTAAGTTTATTTTATTTTATTTTCATTACATAAAATATGTTCACTTTTTGTAGGATTGCAAGTTTTTATTTTCCCCTATATGATTAGGTACAAGTTATTTATTTATTTTTGTGATGCTGTTAAAATGGTAATCATCCATAAAAAGATTGTCACGTTTGATTATAAACAAGTTGCGTAGTTGGAAACTTGTTTAAAATTTTCAATATTATGGTTACTTATTATATTTTATTGTAAAAACTTGATGGAAAAAAAAAATCTTTTCAAAAAATCCTTTCTTGATGTTGTTGCCCCTTTAAATTGGTAGACATTGGTGAAAATTGGCCACAAGAAAAAACATTTATTCAATACTCAATATAACCATTTAATTATTGATACCATTTTTTTTTAACAACATAAATCATACATTAATACAAATGATTAATCACACAATTGTGAAAAAAATTGCAACATTTTATTTAAATTTTGAATGATGTAAGAATATATTTTACATTTTTTTCCTTTGTAAAAGTAAAGACAATTTAATTTGGTGAAATTTTGGGTTTAAATAGTTGGATTACCCCCCCCCCCCCCCCCCACATCTCTTTTTTTTTTTTTTTTTTTTTT
>Ga0209611_10007696_pt1 | contig 17166 bp, 21 predicted proteins | sample S1TSphgellanicum_3_FD_187693 | JGI IMG/M metagenome (GOLD analysis project Ga0209611, IMG submission 187693) | Host-associated microbial communities from peat moss isolated from Minnesota, USA - S1T2_Fc - Sphagnum magellanicum MG (SPAdes) (version 2) | ecosystem: Host-associated > Plants > Peat...
TCGGCGGCAAACCGCTGCGTAATCCGCGCGGAAATAAAGCGCCGCTGCCGGTGCAAACGCCCGAGGCGGAAGCGATGAGCCGCGACCTGAAAAAGCGCGGCTTTCGCTTCGTGGGGCCCACCATTTGCTACGCCTTCATGCAGGCGGTCGGCCTGGTCAACGACCACGCGGCGGATTGTTTCCGCGCCCGCGCGGTCAACTAAGCAACTCCTTGACCAGGCCCATGCCAAGGAGGTCGACGAGGATGTGGGCGAATACGAGAGGCCACAGGGTTCGCGTCCACCAATAGCAGCCGTTCAGCACGAGGAAGACCGCGCCGATCCCCAGCATGTGCAGCGGACCCTGATAGATGTGGAACGACATTCGCACCATGTCTGTCAACAATAGCGCGGCAAGCGGACCCCACCGGGCAGCGACCTGGCAGAAGAAATAGGCCGTGCAGGTGATCTCCTCGAGGTAGGCATTGACTACGCAAGTGACGATGATCGATATCCACGCAACGTGCAGGCTGTGTGGCGTCATCTCCGGCTTGTTGGCCGCGATCAAATCCAGCAGGCCCGAGTAGCCGCCCAAAAGCAACGCGAGGACAAAGAGCGTCACCACGGTGACCATATTGGCCAACATCGCGGGCACGGGCAGGACGAGGCCCAGAAGAGTACTGCGAAGGTTGATGCGGAGACGAAAATCCGCGGGAGTCCATCCGCGGCGCTTGAGGTAAAGAAACATCAGGCCGAGGATGGCGCTTTCCTTAACGATCATGTTGATGAGCGCCCGGTCGGTCAGGATGAGTTGGGCGAAATGCGTGGCGGAACCGTTCAGTACCCCCGTATGGCATTGAAGAGAAAGGCGCCGGTGGTGAGCGCCATGACGATAATCACTTCCGGCCACGAAACGACGAGCTGTGGCCGCAGCCAGCGTTTCTCGTCAGGAGCCACCGTCGTCTCGTCCATGATTTAGCGGCCGCAAAGCGGATGCGTGCGCACGGCCCACTCCGCCACGGGTTTGCCGCCGAGCACGTGCTCCCGCAGGATGCGCTCGCAGCGCTCCGGCGTGAGTGCGCCATACCACGTGCCCTCGGGGTAAATGAGCAGCCACGGGCCGCCCACGCACACGCGCAGGCAGCCGGCCTTCGTGCGCATGACGGACAAATTCAGCTCGGAACACCGGCGCTTGAGGAAATCCCACATCGCCAGGCCCTCCTCCATCGGCGCGCAGTCCGGCCCGAGGCAAAGAAAAAGATGCCGCTTCGAGCCATCCAGCTTCGCCGCGGCAAAGCCTTCGTCGGTGGTGGCGTATTTGGGCATTGTTAGTCGCTGAAGGGATTGATGAAATCGACACCGGAACGCTGAAAGTCGTGCTCGTTGCGGGTGACTACCGTGAGTCCACTCAGCAGGGCCGTGGCGGCAATCAATGCGTCAGCCGTTTGGAGCGGCCAAAGAAGCGGGTTCGTGCCCCAGAGGTGGCAGACTTCGGCTGTGACAGGAAGCACGTTCTTGGCAAAGGATGCCTCTATCCCGCCAAACCATGCTTCCAGCTTTTGCGCGCCGGCACGATCCCTCCTGCGCAATTTCTCTATACCTTGCCGCAGATCTCCCATGACAATGACGCTGGTGAATGTCTCCTCTTGGGCAACATTCCGCCGCCATTCCTGCACTCCCGGATTGATGCGAACGGTCTTGCGCAGCTCCGAGACGACGTTGGTATCGAGAAGGTAGGGCACGCTAATCGCTCAAGTCGATTTCCCGCATCTTGCCTTTGCGAGGGATATGGAAATCCGAATCTCTACCGACCTTGGGCATGGTGCTCAAATAATCGAGGAAGCTCATCTTGGGCTTCTTCTTTTCCAACAGGATTTCACGAAGTATTCGCCTGTGAGCCTCCTCCATCGACACGCCGTACTCCGCCGCGCGCTCCTTGAGCTTGCGCACGACCTTATCTTCGAGTTTCCTGACGAGCAACTGAGCCATGGTGATATCACAATGCTATCATAGTGATAGCATTCGTCAAGTGGAGGCCTGCGCCTACAGCTTCAACTTCGCCACGCTGTCTGCCACGTGGTGCGCGCTGGCCTGGAGCTGGCTGAGCTCGTCCGCGGTGAGCTGCAGCTCGATGATCTTCTCCACGCCCTTGCAGCCGAGCTGCACCGGCACGCCGACGAACTGGTTCTTGATGCCGTATTGCCCCGTGCACCAGGCCGCCACGGGCAGCACGCGCTTCTCGTCGCGCACGATGCTCTGCACCATCTGCACCGCGGCCGCGGAGGGCGCGTAATAGGCGCTGCCCTTTTGCAGCAGCTTCACGATTTCCGCGCCGCCGTTGCGCGTGCGCGTGATCATCTCGTCGATTTTTTCCTTCGGCAGGAGCGCCTCGATGGCGATGCCGGAAACGGTGGAGTAGCGCGCCAGCGGCACCATGTCATCGCCGTGACCGCCCAGCACCATCGCCTCCACGTCCTTGTACGAGACGCCGAGTTCCTGCGCGATGAAGCAGCGGAAGCGCGCCGAGTCCAGGACGCCAGCCATGCCCATGATGCGTTCCTTGGGAAAGCCGGTCTTCGCGCCGACCAGGTAGGTCATCACGTCGAGCGGATTACTCACCACGATGACGATGGCGTTCGGCGCGTACTTCTTCACGTTGTCGGCCACCCCGCCCACGATTTCGGCGTTCTTGATCAGCAGGTCGTCGCGGCTCATCCCCGGCTGACGCGGCAGGCCGCTGGTGATGACCACGATGTCGGACCCCTCGTAATCGGCGGGAGTATTCGTGCCGTGCACATGACTGTCGAAATTCTCCAGGCAGGCCGACTGCAGCATGTCCAGCGCCTTGCCCTGCGGCATGCCCTCAAGGATGTCATGCAGGACGACGTCGCCCAGTTCCTTCTCCGCCAGGCGTTGCGCCGTGGTGGCGCCGACAAAACCAGCTCCGACAACCGTGATCTTCATGGGGCACTCCTTTGCGACAGCCGCCGTGATTCGGTGGCATTGTGTTCATCGTCTTCTAAGCTAAAGGTGGGTTCCGGGAGCGTCAATGGCCCAACCGCCACGGGATTCGCGCCTTTTTCGGCCCGTTCTACATTGCAAAATCGTAATGTTGGTGTCCGGCAAAAACCTTGAAACTTTGCCCCTGCTGCCGCGTCATACCACCCCTCCATCATGAAAAATACCTTCATTACGCCGGCCCTCGTGGCCGTTCTGGGATTCGCTCTGGCCAGCGCCCCGGTGACCGTCAAGGCCCAGACCACCCCCACCCAGGCCCCGGCCGCCACCTCGACCGGTTCGACCACCCCGTCTAAGCCCGCCAAGAAGTCCGGCAAGACCGCGATTCCCAAAGGCTCGACGATCACGGCCATCAGCGCCACTTCGGCCACGCTGAAGACCGCCAGCGGTGACTTGACCCTCGTCGTCACCCCCGATACGAAGTTCCAGTTCGGCACCGCGAAGAAGAACACGCCGGCCACGGCCGCTGACTTCGCCGCGGGCGACACCGTCACGGGTTCCTACATCAAGAACGCTGACGGCACGAACACCCTCGCGACCCTCCGCAAGAAGGCCGCGAAATAATCGTCTCCTAACGCACGAAAAAGCCGCCGGTCGCAAGATCGGCGGCTTTTTTCGTAGCCGCGCGCGTGAGCGCGTGGACGGCAATGGAGGAACGATTACTTGTCGACCGTCCGCTCGCCGGTGAAGAATTCCTGCAAGTCGCCGCCGATGCCGAGGAACGTGTTCTTCACCTCATCGCCAAAACCGTCCGAGCTGCCCGACGACGATTTTTTCTCCGCGGACGGGCTTTGATACGACGCCACCGAGTCGTCCAGCGCGTTGACGTAGACAAAACCGCGGCTGTGGCCATCGTGCAACAGCTCCACGCGCCAGCGGAACGGCTTGTTCAGCGCGGTCTCCTTCAGCAAGGTGTGCACGGAATCGTAGGTGATCTTGTGCTTCGCCGCGTAGCCCTTGGCGGCGTCGAGCGCGGGCAGCTCGCTTGAAATCCGCGACGGGTCAAACGTCAGGTCTTTCGAGTAGGTCACACCGCCGTTGGCCACGTAGGTCTTCACGATCTTCCCGTCCTGCACCAGCACGGCGCGCCCGTGCGAGGCCGCCGCCGGGTCGTAGAAAATGATGTACCACTTGTCGATGGCCGACGTCGTGCCCGTGCCGTAAACGGAAACGACTTTCGTCTGAAGCTCCGGCTTCACCGCCGCGCGCGCGACCGCAAAAGCGCCGTTCACCGTGCTGGTGTTGGGCGCCGGCACACTCGCCGTTTGCGCGGAGGCCACGCTGGCCAGCAGCAGGCAGGACAGTGAGGCGAAGGAAAGCGGAATCGATTTCATCCCCCGCACTATGCCCTCGATCCGCGCGCCGCAACAGCCTAAACCACGCGCGCGGGCCATTGAACTTGCACGAAAGTCTTAGGTTGTTACTGTACCCGTTATGCCACGCCGTTTTCGTTTGCTCCTGCTCGCCGCGGGCTTGTGCGTCGTGGGCTTTCCCGCCTGCGCGCAAACCGCGCCGGCCAGCGGCGACAACCCGCATTACAAACAGGCGCAGCAGGACCTCGACAATAACGACGCCAGCGCCGCGGCCGATGAGTATGAGGCCGCCCTCGTCGCCGATCCGAAGCTCGCCGACGCGCATTACGAGCTTGGCGTGCTCTACGCCGAGAAACTTTCCGAGCCGATCGCCGCGCTTTACCATCTCGACCGCTACCTCAAGCTCGCGCCCAACTCGGCCAATGCGCCCGCCGCGCGCGACCTCGTCACCACCGAGAGCGAAGCCTTCGCCGCCAGCCTGCCCGGCACCTCCACCAGCTCCGCGCTCGCGCGCTTGCAGCTTGAGAATGCCGGACTGAAGAAGCAGGCCGCCGATGCCTCCCATACCATCGCCCAATTGCAAACGCAGTTGGCCAACATGCAGCAGCAGGTCGCCGATGCCAACGCCCGTGCCGGCGCCACCACCCCCACACCCGCGCCGGGCGCGCCAACGCCGGCGGTCACGACGACTGCTCCGGCTCCCGTCATCCCACCGTCAACCGGGACCGTTCCCACCGTGGCGCCGACGGGCACGAATACCGTCGCCACGCCGGATGCCGGAGGCGCGCGCAGCTACACCGTGAAGTCGGGCGACAGCCTCTGGAAAATCGCCCACAAAATGTACCCCCACGACACCAGCAACGGTGAGGAGAAGATCAAGGACGCGAACAAGGATGCGTTCGCCAACAAATTTCTGAAAGTTGGTCAGGTCCTCGTCATCCCCGAATAACTACCATGGCCCGCAAAATTCCCACCGCCCCGCCCGAAGAAGAAATCTATCACGAGGAGCAGGAGCTCCTGCCCCCGGCCGCCGCGCCCGCCGAGGGCAGCTCCGCCAACGAACTCGACCTCAAGGTCCAGCGTTACGAGGAACAGCTCCTCGACCTCAAGCGCCAGCAGGACGAAATCGCGCGCCAGAAGCGCGAGCTCGACGAGCTCAGCCGCAAGCAGCGCGAGTTCGACGAGGGCAAACGCGACGTCGTCGAGAAACTCACGCGCGGGCTCGTGCTGCTGGAGCGCGAGGAATTTGAAGTGAAGCGCGAGCTCGAGCAGATCAAGAGCATCCGCAACAGCTTCTCCGAGCACCTCAGCCAGACCGAGGCCCTCCACCCCTCTGAGTGGGCCGCCGAGGATCTCCCCAACGAGCTGACCAAGGCCCTCGCCCGCGTCGACCAGGCCAAGACCGTCTACAGCCAGTCACGCGCGCGGCTCCTCGCCCTGCGCCAGTCCGAGGAAGGCACCGCCGTCGACGAACTCCCGCCCGAGTTCGTCCCGCCGGGTGGCGGCCCGTCCTATGAGAAATCGTTCGGCTCCATGGTCCGCGAAGGCTTCGCTTACTCCATCGTCCCTTTCGTGATGCTCGTCATCATCGTCCTCGTCAGCTACCTGCTGCATCATTGATCCTGGGAGGGTCAGCCTCCGGCCTGACCATTCAGAGCGCGAAGCGCGCGGTAGCCCGCGCACTCCGTGCGCGGGGCGAGGGGCACAATCGCAACCCGCACCCCGGTTCCGAATAGTCAACGAGCCCGTCGCCCGGAGGTCGACGGCTACCACGGAAGAGGCTCGCGGATCGAGGTCATGTACGACACGATTGCCTCAGCGCATATGAGGTCGCCGGTATTTAAGCGCCAAAGGGGCGCGACCTACCGCCGGGGAAATTCCACGCGACCCCCGAAGACTTTTCCGATAGCCTCCCCCGCATGCCCAAGAAGCGCGACGACTCCAATCCCCTGGAAGCGAAGCGCCGTTCTCTCGAGCATCAGGAAAAACTCCTCGCCCAAAGACGCGCCGAGCTCAAGGCCCAGCTCGAGTCCCGCGGCGCGCCCGAGGCCGCTGCCGCTGCCAAGGCCGACGAACCGCCCGTCTGGCGCATGGAAGACGAGGAGCCCTTCGGCTACGAGACCGAACCCGCGCGCTACCGCCATCTCGCCCGCCAGCGCCGCCGCGACATGATCGTCTTCTTCGCCTGCATCACGGTCCTCCTCATCGTCATCGCAGTGCTGCTCTGGGTAGTGTGGGGCCACACCGCCTCCGCGCCTGCGCCGAGCGTGTAGCCAACGCCCGCATTGCTTCCGGGCCAAACTTGCCTCATAGTTCCCGATCCATGAAATCGTATCGCATTGCGGTGGTTGGCGCGACGGGCGCGGTTGGACACGAGATCCTGCGCACGCTGGAGAAGCGCCAGTTTCCGGTCAGCCAGCTCAAGCCGCTCGCCTCGTCCAACTCGCTTGGCAAGACGGTCGAGTTTCAGGGCAAGGCCGTGCCGGTTGAGGAACTGCGCGCCTCCGCGTTCGACGGCATCGACTACGCGCTCTTCAGCGCCGGGGCCACCCGCTCGCGCGAATACGCCGACGCCTGCAAGAAGGCCGGCGCGGTCATGATCGACAATTCGTCCGCCTTCCGCATGAAGCCCGACGTGCCGCTCGTCGTGCCCGAGATCAATCCCGGCGACCTCGCGAAGCACAACGGCATCATCGCCGTGCCCAACTGCTCCGCCATCATCCTCGGCGTGCCGCTCTGGCCGCTGCACCAGGCCGCGCACATCGAGCGCATTATTGTGTCCACGTACCAAAGTGCCAGCGGCGCCGGCGCCAAGGCCATGGCCGAGCTCGACTCGCAGGCGCGCAGCTACGCCAAGGGCGAGCCGCTGAAAAAGGAAATTTTCCCGCACCAGATCGCCTTCAACGTCTTCTCGCACAACACGGCCATCGCCGACAACGGCTACAACGAGGAGGAGAACAAGGTCATCGAGGAAACGCGGAAAATTTTCCACGAACCCAAGCTCCCCATCGTCGCCACCTGCATCCGCGTGCCCGTGCTCCGCGCCCACAGCGAGTCGATCGTCATCGAGACCAAGCGCCTGATCACGCCCGACGAGGCGCGCGAAATTCTCAGCAAGGCCCCCGGCGTCAAAGTCGTCGACAGCCGCGAGAAAAACCATTTCCCCATGCCGCTCGAAGCCAGCGGCCAGTACGACGTCCTCGTCGGCCGCATCCGCCAGGACCTCTCGCACTCCCACGGCCTCGCCTTCTTCGTCGCCGGCGACCAGCTCCTCAAGGGCGCCGCGTGGAACGCCGTTCAGATTCTTGAGTACCTGACAAACTCACGATTGTGAGCTGGATTTCTGAACTTCCTTCGTTTCGCGAAGGATTTTTTGAAGTCGTTCAATCTGGATTTGCAGATCTCGAACATCTTGGCTGGCGTTTTCGAGAATAACTTCGGAGTTCCAAGCCACGTCCTTGCTATTGGCAAGGTTGAAGTAACGCTTCGAGTTCCAACGCGCATACAAGGCTGCGACCAGCGATGTGCTAGCGCCGACAACTGCCCCAAGTAAGGATATTAGTTCGATTCGCATATCAGTAATCGATATCGGCCAAAGTCTTGCATGCTCCGGCGCTAAGTAAAGTCAATGCGAACAATCCTATTGAGAGCCAAAACACAAGATCAACGTGCGTAGTATCTTGTACGGACACTACTGCGAAGTAGAGCGATGAGAAAATAATGCAAATTAGGCACCCTCCACCAGCAGTATATTTTAAGACCCGCCTTCTATGGCCTGTCGCAATGACCTCGCCCATCGCATCTGCTGCAAGCGCCACCGAGACCAAGAGCAACTCTCCGTGAACTACCGTTCGCTTAAGGGAAGGAGGGGTAGCGCCGTCTTTTTGCGTGGTTAGTGTGTAAACGTAAGCAAAGCAGATAGGAAGCAGCGCAATAATGACGCTGAAAGCAAACCACCTTACCAGAGTAGCGCTCATTATAGTCTGATTAAACTACCACTTGGTGAAGTCAAGACGTTGTGATTCGGTAACCACTACTCGAAAACCAAACCGACGGGCAAATTAAAACCCCGCGCGAACTCCGCCGCGTGCATGCGCTTCTTGCCCTCGAGCTGCACTTCGCGCAGGAGCAGGCCGCCGACCTTCGCCGCGACGAGGATGCCGTGCTTGTCCACGCGCACGACTTCGCCCGGCTTGCCCTTGGCGCGGCGCGAAATGATCGTCGTGAAAATCTTCAGCATCTTCTGGTCGCCCGCCTGCGGAATCCACACGTAGGCCGAGGGCCACGGCGTCATTGCGCGAATGTGCGCGTCGATCTCCCTTTGTGGGCGGTCCCAGTTGATGTGGCCGTCTTCCTTCTTGAGTTTCTTCGTCAGCGTCGCCTTCGCCTTGTCCTGCTTGGTGCGCGGGGCGTTGCCGGTCTCGATCAGCGGCAGCGCCTTCAGCAGCGCGTCGGCGCCGACCTTCGCCAGCCGGTCGTGCAGCGTCTGCGATGTCTCGTGGCGGCGGATGGTCAGGACTTCCTGCGAAAGGATGTCGCCGGTGTCGAGGCCCTCATCCATCCACATGATGGTCACGCCCGACTGCCGCTCGCCCGCCGCGATGGCTGCGTGAATCGGCGACGCGCCGCGATACTTCGGCAGCAGCGACGTGTGAATGTTCAGGCAGCCGTACTTCGGCAAATTCAGGATCTCCTTCGTGAGAATCTGCCCGTACGCCGCGACGACGATCAGGTCCGGCTTGAGATACTTGAGCTGCGCCACGGAAGTCGCGCCGCCGATTTTCTCCGGCTGATAAATCTTCAGGTGCAGCTTGAATGCCGCCTCCTTCACCGGACTGGCCGCGAGCTTGAGCTGCCGGCCTACCGGCTTGTCCGGCTGCGTCACGACCGCGAGCACCTGGTGATCGGGCGATTTCGCCAGCGCATGCAGCGCGGGCAGGCCGATTTCGCCGGTGCCGATGAAAATAATTCGCATAGTCCCTTAGTCGCTTTTCCCGTGATGATTCTTACCGCCGTCGCGCGCCCCGCAGCGCGCCCAGCCGCTTGTCCGCGAGTGAAACCGAGCGCTCGCCCAGCGATCCGCCGCAGCCGGTGCACAAATACTCATAGAGATCCTTGTCGGGCAACACCAGCAACAGGCGTTCCCGCACCGGCATCGACTTCGCGCACTTGCGGCAATAGAGTTGCGAGGCCTTGAAGGATTCAAATTGTTCCATGTCCGTCCGTTGTTTATGAAACCCGAGCCGACCGCTGGCGCGCAAGCCAATAACATCGCCGCTCCCACGGCGGAGGCGATCGCGCGCGCCGTCGAGCTGCTCCGCGCGGGCGAAGTCGTCGGCATGCCGACCGAGACGGTCTACGGCCTCGCCGGCGACGGGCTCAACCCCATCGCCCTCGCGCGCATCTTCGAGACCAAGCACCGCCCGCTGTTCGATCCGCTCATCCTCCACTTCGCCGACATGTCTGCTGCCTTTGATGTCGCCGAGCAAATTCCCACCGTTGCACGCGAGCTGGCGCAGCGGTTCTGGCCCGGCCCGCTCACGCTCGTGCTGCGCAAAAAGGAAATCGTGCCCGACCTCGCCACCAGCGGCCTGCCCAACGTGGCGATCCGCGTTCCGTCGCATCCGGTGGCGCAGGCGCTCCTGCGCGCGTTCGGCGGCGGCCCTCTCGCCGCGCCCAGCGCGAACCGCTTCGGCCGCATCAGCCCCACCGACGCAGGCGCGGTCCACGCCGAGCTCGGCCAAACCATCCCGCTCATTCTCGACGGGGGCGCCTGTGCGGTCGGGCTCGAGTCGAGCGTGCTCTTCGTTTCCGAGCGCGCGCCGGTGCTCTTGCGCGCGGGCGGAATTCCGATCGAGGAAATCGAGGAGATCACCGGTCCCGTGCGGCACGGCGCGCCGGTGGAGGAACGCCCGCTCGCGCCCGGCCAGCTCAAGAGCCACTACGCGCCGCGGAAACCGCTCGTGCTCGTCGCGGACGCAGCGAAAATCCCGTCGCAGGCGGACGTCGGCTGGCTCGCATTCGGTGCCGGGACGGGAACATTCGCCGGCGTGATCGAGAACGTCTCGCCCGGCGGCGACCTGCGCGAGGCCGCCGCGAATTTTTTCCGCGCCATGCGCGCGCTCGACGATAATCCCCAGGTGAGCGAGCTCTACGCCGCCAGATTTCCCGAGCACGGCCTCGGCCTCGCCATCAACGAGCGCCTCGAGCGCGCCGCGGGGTAGTTAGGGGTAGCCGTCGACCTCCGGGCGACGGGCTCGTTGACTTTCGCGAGCATCGATTGAGGTTGCGTGAGCAAACGCGCCCCGTGCCCGGAGGTCACGGGCTACCCCGCCAACGCCGGCTTTACCTTCGGTCGGTAAACCAGGCTGAGAAGGAAAACCACGAGCGAAAACGCGAGCGCGATCATCGTTTGCGTGAGCGGCACAGCGAGGAAAATCAAGCCGCCGTCCGGCGGACGCCGCGTCACGAAAAAAGCGTAGTAAACAACGGTCGATCCGATGGTCAGCAACAGCGACAGCATCAGGAACGCCTTCACGAAGCGATGCGAGAACCAGCAAAACAGAAACGTCAGCAGATAGGGAAACGCCAGCACCCACACGAAGCGCCGGAACATCGCATCATCCAGGTGCTCGAGATTCATGCTCGGGAAAAAGCCCTGCGAATAGACCAGGAAGAGCAGGTTGGAAATCCAGCCGATGATCAGCGTGGCGACTTCCGCGAGGCAAAACCTGGACATGCGCGGCGCAGGGAAAAGGTTAATCGACGCCCGGATCGCTCAGGATCGGCCGGTTGTCGCGCGACGACGCGCCGCTTGGCAGGTGCTGGATGCGCCCGGGCGGCCCGACCTTGATCGAGAGCGGCGACTTTTGGCCGATCACCTGGTAGCCCTCGAGAATGAAGACCGGCAACTGCTCGTCGAGGCGCGGGTCGTAGGCCTTGTACGAGGCGAACTTGCCCCAGAACTTGAACTCCCAATCGAGGTCCTCATCCGCGTGTTGCAGATGACGGTGCGGCGCGACGGCCAGCCCGAGCGACTCCTGCAGCGCGATCCACTTCGCGCCGTCCCAGCCATCGCCGGCCTTGCGCACCCAGCCCCAGCCCTGGCCACCGTCGGGATCGATCAAGCGGTGCGCGATCCAGTAATCGTTGCCCTGCGTATTGCCCTCGCGATAGCCCGGCGCCAACTGCGTGTACTTCGGGTCATTGGCCAAATGATCCAGCGGCGAACCCTTGCGCAAGGGCGGCGCGACCGGTGGCGCCTGGCCGGGTTGCAGCTTGTAAACTTCCGCGTCGGTCGGATTCGGCGCCTCGTTTTCCTCGGCGAAAAGCGGCGCGGCAAAAAGGGCGAGCGCGGTCAGCGCGCAAAAGAGGGGACGCATCATGCTCACTCCACCCACTTGCAGTTGGAATCGGACAATTGAGGCAACCCGCCGTGGGCGAAATCGGTCTTGCCCACCGCGCCGATCATCGGCACGTCGAAACGGCTCTTCCACCACTTGCTGTACATCTCGCCGCAGTGGCAGCCCCAGCTTTTGCAGGCGGCGTCCCTGGTGAAAATGTCGTCATGGATCTGCTTCAGGTCCTTCACGTGCAGCCACGCGATCGACATCGTGTCGATGTAGTTGCTGTAGTCGAAAAGGAAGCACGCCTTGTTGGAGTGCCCGATGTAATCGAAGTCCGCGATCTTCACCTTCTCGCGGTCCAGTCCGCGATTCAGATAGGCGATAAGGTCTTCCTTCGTGCTAAACCAGACCAGCCGCGCGCCCACCGCGTGCGCTTTCTGCTGCAACTGCCCGAGCAAATCGAGGCCCATCTCCTCGCTGCGCCGCGCGTAAGCCGGCTTGTAGATAAGCCACGTCAAGATGTCGCCGGGATGCTCTTGCTTGAGCTGCTGCAGCCGGATGACGCTGGCATCGACAAAATTGAACCAGTAGACATCGTGCGAGACGGCGCCCTTCCCGTGCTCCATGAACCGCAGCGCGCACCCGCCGGTGAGCACGATATCCTCGCGCTGTTGCGCCAGCGCGGCCGTCGTGCTCAGCACGACGAGGGAAACAAGGGCGAGGAAAAATCGCATGCGAGGGTGGAGAGTACCGTCAACGCCCCTCTGGAAAAAGGAAAAACTGGCCATGGCGCGAAGCCAGTGAATTTGACGGAATTACCAAATTATCGGAATTAACGGAATTGGTGGAGGGATTTTCCAACCTTCAAAATTTCGTCAATTCCGTAATTCCGTCAAAATCGATGAGCCTACTTTACGATGGGCGCATCACTCCACAAATCCTCCAGCGCGTAAACGCCGCGCTTGTTTTCGTGGAAGACGTGGAGCATGACCTCGCCGTAGTCGATAACGATCCACTGGCTGGTCGGGAAGCCGTCGACGGCGAGGGGACGGCGGTCGAGCGATTCCTTCAGCGCCTCCTCGACGCCGTTGGCGATGGCCTTGAGCTGCGGCTCCGATTGCGCGGAGCAGATGACGAGGAAGTCCGTGATGGTGGAGACGGCGCGCAGATCCATGATCACCGGATCGGTCGCTTTCTTGTCCTCGGCGGCGGCGACGCACTGGCGCGCCAGAATCAGGCCCTCGGGCTCGGCGGAAGTTTTCTTTTTGGGCATGAGCAGAGACTACGCGAGGTAAAGCCGGTGCCGCGCCATATAGGCCGCGACCGGGGCGGGAACAAGATGGTCGATCGGCAGTTGGGATTTCACGCGGAGACGAATTTCAGTGGCAGATATATCCACTTGGCGGGGATGCGGCAAGCTTAGAACCCCCGCCGGCAATCGGCGCGGTGTGTTCCCGCGCGGCAGCAGGGCGAACGTGACGAGTTTTTTCAACTCTGCCGCGCGACGCCAATGGTGCAGCTCCGGCAACTGGTCCGCGCCGATCAGCCAGAAGAGTTCCGCGCGCGGGAAGGCGTCGTGGATTTCCGCCGCCGTCTCGATGGCGTACGACGGCGCGGGCCGGTCCAGCTCGCAGCGGCTCAGCCAGAAATTGGCGCGGCCCTTGAGCGCGAGCTGCAGCATGGCCAGCCGCTGCTTCTCGTTCGCGCCCGTCTTGCCCGGCTTGAACGGGGACTGCCGCGCGGGAATGAAAAGCACGGCGTCGAGCTTGAGCTGTTCCAGGGCATCCTGCGCCAGGATCACGTGCCCGAGATGAATCGGATCGAAGGTCCCGCCGTAAAGGCCAAGGCGGAGACGTCTTTTGGTCGGCATGGGAAATTCATAGCGCAAATTCCAGGCTATGAACACAAGCGCGCACTATTCAGGGTGGCCCGGACAACTCGTTCCGGGTGGCGCAGCCACAGGAAGCCACCGAAAAGGATGCGCTCAGCTTCGGTGGCTTCCTGTGCGTCTGCGCTGCTGCGCTCCGCATCCAGACAACAAGTTGTCTGGACCACCCAAACGGACTTACGCCTCGACGACGTAGGTGCCGGCGATGAGATCGTGGATCGCACGCCGCTGCGGATTCATGAAGACGTAGAACATCGGCAGGAAACAAAAAAGCATGGAGAAAATGATGGCGAAAGCGCGGGCCAGCGCCTGCGACGAACTCGGCGGCGCGCCGGATTCGCTGACCACGCGCAGGTGCAAAAGTCTTTGGGCCGGCGTGCGGCCGTGCCGCGCGAAGTAGCTCCAGAAATAGAGGAGCAGCATCAGATTGAAACTGATCTGGATGAAGCGCTCCTGACCGCTGCCCATTTCCGGCGGCGTGTAGGGCGTGTTGTTATCCACCGCCACGCTCGCCGCCGCGTAGGTTTGGTGCAGCCAGTCGGGCAGGAAGGCGAACGCGAGCACCGTGATGATCGGCAGCATGAGGAGATAGCTCAGCATGAAATCGAGGACCAGGGCGAGCGCGCGGCGCCAGATCGGCGCGAGCACGAGCCCGGCGAGTTCCGGCTCGCCCTCGGTGACGTTGACCTCCGCCAGCAGCGCGACCAGCTCCGGAAAATTCTGCCACGGCTCCCAGATGCTTCCGGGATCGGCGCGCTTCACCTCCGTGCCGATGCCCGCGCGGTTCTCCGCCACCCACTCGCGCAGCTCCGCGAGATCGACGGGGCCGTATTCCACGCCGTCTTCACCGCGGACCAGGAACGTGGGATTTTCGGGCAGCATGCGGCGGTTGTAGCAGTTCCTTTAGCGGCGGTCTATGGGCGTTGCGATAGGACTTATACGACTTATAGGACCTATACGACGAGCGAGCATTCCGTCCCATAGGCCGTATAAGTCCTATAAGTCTTATGCCTCCCTTTGGCCGCCCTTACTTCGCCAAAAAATACCCGCGCTGCTTCTCGTTGATCGGCAGCTCCAGCTTCTCCATCACCTTGAGCAGGTCTTCCCAGACCTTGCGCTTCTCCGCGGTGCTCTGGTTGCGCAGCAGGTAGGAAGGGTGGTACGTCGGCATCACCGGCACGCCGCGATACTCGAGAAATTTGCCGCGCAGCGCGCCCATCGCGCCGGTCGCGCCGACGAGCCCCTCGATGGCCGTCGCGCCGAGGGCGACCAGCGCGCGCGGCTTGATGATGTCGATCTGCGCGCGCAGGTAGGGCACGCACGTGTCCATTTCCTCGCGCGTCGGTTTGCGGTTGCCGGGCACCCCTGGCGGCATGTCGGGCCGGCATTTCACGATGTTGGCAATGTAGACCTGCTCGCGCGCGAGGCCCATCGCCGCGATCATCTTGGTGAGAAGCTGGCCCGCTTTGCCCACGAACGGCTCGCCTTTGAGGTCCTCGTCCTCGCCCGGCCCTTCGCCGACGAACATCAGTTGAGCGTCCGGATCACCCACGCCGAAGACGACCGTGTGCCGCCGCGCGACAAGGTGCGGGCATTTCTGGCACGCCTGCGCGCGTTCATTGAGATGCGCAAGCTGCTCGACCTTTGTCGCGCCGGTGACGTCGATGCGTTCGTTGGAAACGGGCCGTGGCTGAGGAGGAATCGCGGCGCCCGCGATAACAGTTTTTGTGGTAGGGACGGCAGTCCCTGCCGTCCCCGGCGGAGTGGGACGCGAAGGGACTCGCGTCCCTACCTCAACAGGGTCGTTGCCCGGCGCGCGACGGGCGCCGACCAACTTCACCAAGCCCTCCCGCGCCGCGCGCGTGAGCTTGATCTGCCGCACGCCTTCGCGCTCGCGCAGGAAATGCACGTACCCGCGAAGCGCCTCGAGATTCTCAGCCATGATTTTAAATTTAATGAAAACGCCCCATTACCCGCAGCCCCAAAGGGGCGACCTAACATAGCCCAGGGTGAAACCCTGGGTTAAGAACAAAAAGAGCGACAAGCCTTGAAAGGGCGTTCTAACCGACTCGCGAGAAGTTTTAGGACGCCCATTCAGGGCTTGGATTCGTTGTCGGGCCATACCCAGGGTAGAAGCTCGGGCAAGCCCTCGCTTCAACCCTGGGCTATCTTAGGTGGCCCTTACAGGGCCAAATTGCGAAGCCGCTAGCGAGAAAGGCCTTTCGGCTGCTTCTTGTGCGCGGTACGCAGCCGGACAACAAGTTGTCTGGGCTGCCGGCTAACCTTTCAGCCCCGAGCCGTCGCAGACTTTTTTGTTATCGCGCGCGCCGCAGCAGTACTTGAACTTCTTGCCGGTGCCCTTGGGGCAAATGTCATTGCGGTTCATCGCGGGCCCCGACAGGCGAATGGGAAGCTGGCGATCGACCTTTGCCGTGGAAATCGGCGCCTTATCCCCGTTCTCTGCATTCTCGGGAAGATCCGAAAGCGGCTGCGGGTTCTCCGGATTCGGATCGGGCTGGCTCATGGTCGACGGCGGCAGCTCGTGGATTTCCTTGCGCGGCAGGTTGCGGAGGAAGTTCTCGAACGCGGTGATGCTCGCGCTGGTCTTGAAGAGGCTCGACGCGATCTCGAAATTGATCCGGCCCATCAGGTCGGAGAACATCTGGAACGCCTCGCGCTTGTACTCCACGAGCGGGTCCTTCTGCCCGATGGTGCGCAGGTTGATCGAGTGGCGCAGCGCGTCGATGGCGTAGAGGTGCTCCTGCCAGAGGCGGTCGATGGAGCCGAGCAGCGTGTAGCGCTCGAGCGAGAGCAGCGCGTTCGGGTCCTCGAACTTGATCTTGATCTCGTAGGCGTCGTGGATTTTTTGCAGCGCGACCTTCTTCACCGCCTCGGGCCCGGCGGCGAAGTCGAAATCCTTCTCCTCCGTGCCGACCGGGAACGTGCTGTTGAGCCACTGCACGAATTCGGCGGGACTGGCCTCCGGGCCGGTCAGGCGCGCCTCGCACTCGCCGTCGAGCAGCTCCTCGACGACCTGGAAGATTTCCTCGCGCGGCGTCTCCGTGACGAGAATGTCGTTGCGCCAGGTGTAGATCACCGTGCGCTGCTGGTTCATCACGTCGTCGTACTGGAGCGTGTATTTGCGCGAGACGTAATTGCGCTCCTCGACGCGGCGCTGGGCCGACTCGACGCTCTTGTTCAGCCACGGGTGCTGCAGCTCCTCGTCGTCCTTCATGCCCATCGTGGTCATGATGCTGCTGAGCCGGCGCGAGTCCGCGAAATTGCGCATCAGGTCATCCTCGAACGAGACGAAAAACTTGGAGATGCCGGGGTCGCCCTGGCGCGCGCAGCGGCCGCGCAACTGGCGGTCGATGCGGCGCGACTCGTGGCGCTCGGTGGCGATGACGTAGAGACCGCCGGTGTAATGCTCGCCGGCGGATTCGTCGACCTTCAGGTCCGGATCGCCCGCGTTGCCGATAACGCGCTGCTTGGCGTTCGCGATGTAGAGGCCCTTGATGTCCTTGACGCCGGGGCCGAGCTTGATGTCGGTACCGCGGCCGGCCATGTTCGTCGCGATGGTGACGGCGCCCTTCTGGCCCGCCTGCGCGACGATTTCCGCCTCG
>Ga0209611_10007699_pt1 | contig 17159 bp, 7 predicted proteins | sample S1TSphgellanicum_3_FD_187693 | JGI IMG/M metagenome (GOLD analysis project Ga0209611, IMG submission 187693) | Host-associated microbial communities from peat moss isolated from Minnesota, USA - S1T2_Fc - Sphagnum magellanicum MG (SPAdes) (version 2) | ecosystem: Host-associated > Plants > Peat...
CGAATGGCCAATGCGAGGCCATTTTCGATATCTACGTTTCAAGACCTTTCCAATGACACCAAGAACACCTCAATGCGAGGTGTTTTGGGCCTTGCTGTTGAGCTCTAAACATTCGGGAGTCCTGAAGGACTCCAAACCTCCAACTTTTCCAAGTGTTGAGCTTCACCCCTACACTTGGTCAAGGTGAGGTTGCGACACTGACTCATTTGCAAGCCTCTTGACCTCAGCCTCTTCTGTCAGACATTGTTGCTTCAATTTCTTTCACTCTTTTTCTCTTTCCTACATCCACGAAATGCAATCAGCTCACCTTAAAGGCATGTTCAAGGACAGAGATGCGCTGGAAACTTGCATCACCTAAACAAAAAGCATTGGAACCACATAGGATAAATCATAACTTGAAACTCAAAGTATATAAAGAGGTTTTGGAAATGTAATTTGTAATTGTAATTTTGTAATATGTACCGTCAAATACACACACACCTGTGCATTAGGCATGGGGTTCAAACTAGTTACTTAAACGAGGCATCACAAACATGCTGGCCCTGCCAATAGATAAGATGTTATACATCTATCTACTGTGTCCACAGTCTGAACACCCAAAAAAATTCGTTCCAGTCTAAACAGTCTAAACACTTTCAGCAAAGAAACCAATTCACCTAATGTGACACTGGTTCTTAATAAGGTAAAACTTCTCAAAGTTGGATCAAATGCGATAGTCCCTGTCCCTGTGGGAGCAGAGCCCGACAAAATGCGGAGGAGAATTAGAATGGTCCTCGCTTGCTGTTTTGGGTTGTTTTCTGGAGTTGGCAGCAGAGTCACTGGGCGCGAAGCGAACGAAGAGGACGGCAACGAACGGGCGGGCAGGTCACACGGGCTCCCGCCCATTATCCGAGCTTCATGGGAAGCCAGACTTGAAGCCAGCTATAGCCATCAAATGGGCGGCAAGGAGGAGGCGAGCAGGGAGCGAGAGAGAGAGAGATCCAAAGGACCACGACCAGAAACTCCTCGGATGATGAACGAGGATTTTGTTTCTAAAAATGCGAGCATAAATTTATGGAATCTCGTAATATTATCTTCGCATTGTGTGAATCATTTTGAAAGCGTCAACATCGATGCACTGTGAAGTCTTGTTCCTGCTCGGGGTTGGGTTTTGTAGAGCTAGTTTTGGAATCTGTATTACTACTGTGATTCTTTTGGTGTGGAGTCCTGTAGCTTGAAGATGTAGTATCCTTAAGGACGATAAAAATTTATACAACATGCTAAATTGGAAGCATATGATGGTGCCAGTTACTGTGGTGAAGCTCAAGTGGATCCTTCAGTTATTATGCGGGAAATTGTTTGTATAGTGGAGACTCTCTCGCATGACCCTAGAATGGAATGTAGGGATACCAAACTTTGGCCTGTTTACTGGGTGGATCACAATGTCTCTGCCATGAATGGCAGATCCAATAAATGGATTTGTTGACAAGTCAAGCGGTTGATGATGCTGATGCTGATGATGAAGCTCCCCGAGTTGCTAAAAATGGAGTAGCATAAGTCTAAACTTGTCTCACAACTTTGCACATTTTCTTCCCCCGCTTTTTTTCTCTTTTTTATTTTTTGTCTTCTTTCTGCAATCCTCCCGCTTCAAGCTTGGTTATAGCAAAGTTTCGGGTCCGTTCTTGATCGTAAAATCTTTCTCGCAATTATTGCGTAATTGTGTGCTGCGTGCCACATTCTCTTGGGGTAACCATCGTCGTGTGTTGTGCGTTGGTTCTTGCGCTCTTTACTGTCGTCTTTCATGCTGTATTCTTTGGCGTTTTTGGGAGGGATTCAATCTCTGGATAGTAGACAGGTTTGAAGTAGCGGGGGGTTTCGAGACACAATTCTCATGTGCGGAAGACTCATCAGCGACAAATTTTTTCACTTGTGCTTTTCTTTCAACAAGGATTTGATGCCGCAACAACAGTTCTTGTGACAATCGCCTTCTCCAAGTTCAGCCAATTATGGATTTCTGTCAAGCATCAAACACTCAGGTTACTCCAATTGGATCCTCCTGTCCCTTGCTCTTATTACACATGATACTAAAGTTGTCAGAAATTCACTTTGGGAGATGCACCTCCATCTCTACTCTTTTGTTGTAGTAGAGTAGTTGTGCCTTGAAGTCTCAACAGCAGACTTCTCTTAAAGAGAATTCCACGATAGATTATGGAATATACAGCACAAGACCTTCACCACTATCCCAAATCACACTGCCAGTATTGTCTTCCACTCATGCTCTGGAGAAGTGTGTAAACCAAAAGAGATCACAGAAAAAGTCTCAGATTCTTCATTGATCAGCTCCAGGGAGTTTTGGTAACAGCATCATGTGTCTGATCCAGAACTGCCTAAACTATTCATAGATTTTCAGATTTTCAAGCTCCAAGTGCTTTCCTTGCACACTACAGGACATGAGGATTCATCTAAAGGACATATGGAGGATGTTTGTGACCCTGCAGGAAGCCTACAATTGTGTGAACTAGCAATAAACACAGTTGTATTGAATCCACTTGTGGACTTCACACCTGGACACAACACTCTCGTAGACATGTTTTTGGGTCCTGCAGAGGGACCTAATCCTCCATCCATCCCAAAAGAGTACTTCAAAGTAGCATCAGCATTTGCAGCACTTGGTGCAGTCATGAAAGACTCAGAACAAGACAAGATGCTCAACCCCAGTCACCAGAGATTGGGACTGCAAGTCATGCTGAAGGGAGCTATGGAGCAGTTGCAAGTGCTGGCTCAGAATGCTCAGGGGTCGGACAAGAAAGTCATGGAGCAGGCAGAGGCTATGGTGAAGGACAATGAAGCATGGGAGGCTGAGAGGAGCAATCTTCTGGAAAAAGTGGCTGCTTCAGAGACACAAAGTTTGAGGATGGAAAGGGAAAGTATCAAGGACACTGAAGCTGATGCAAAAGCTGTTGGAACTGTTTCAAACCATGAGCAGGGCTGGAAGAATGAGAGAGTGAAGCTTCAGACTGAGATACATGGGCTACAAGATGAAATTGCAAAGATCTGGCATCACAGTGAGATTAGAGCAACAGACTCTGGGAGTTTTTGTGAAGATTGCATAGTGAAAGGGAGCCTGCTGAAGGAGCTAGCAGCGAAGCTTTCTACAGCTGAAATTGATGCATCAGAATTGCGGAAGAAACTTGCAACAGTTATTTCCAACTCAATGAAGCATCTTGCAGCTGTAGCTGATGCAACAGCCAAGTATGAAGAGATGGAAAACAAGCTGGTGAATGCTACAAAAGAGATGGAAGTGATGCAAAGAGATTTGGAGTCTGCAGCCTCTGCTAAGAGGAGCCAGAACACTATAATTGAGGAGCTGCTCAGTGATGTGATGACAATCCAGAAAGATCTCATTGAGAAAGAAGAGATCCTGGCTGTGACTCTGACAAGAGCAAGTCTTGACAGAGAAGAGAAGCATAACCTTGAAAAGGAGCTTGTGTATGCCAAACGAAAGATGAAGGCTGTAGAGGTAGAGAAAGATAGGTGGAAGAGACTTGCAGAAGAGAGACATCGTGCATCATCCTCTAGAAAAGATACAGATAACAGACTGAGGGGCATGGTTAAAAGTAAGCAAGAAGTTGCTAAGCGATCAGAGTTACAAAGGATGCACACTCAAGAGCTTCAAAGTGTTCAGTCTTTGTACACAGAAAAGCTAAAGGCACTAGAACACCAGCTGAAAACATATGAAAACAAGGTAGGTTTACTGGAGAGCAAAGTCCTAGTGTGCAGTAGACAAAGACAAGTAGGAAGGCACCTTCTGAAAGAGGATGAAGTTCCAGATATGCTAAATCTCAAGCAAACAGTAAATGTTCATGAGCTTGTCATGCTACTGGAATCCTTGGAGCCTGATGTTTCAACAATTCGAACTGATGGTCAAACTTCTGAAATTCAAGGTGTGGATCTCTTAGCTAACTCCCTTGTTATGCAATTTCTTTTCTGGAATATGGCCACACTCTTCCCACTTCTTCGTACTCCACTGTGTTTCAGATCTCAGGTTGAAGGACCTTAACTAACATACATTTTGTCTTCTTGTTGATCATCTTCTGCACTCAAGAGCTGCCAATGACCAAGCATGGCCTAAAGGAATGGTTGAAAGGGTGGCTGGAGGCAGTAAAAGCTCAGGCTGTGGTACAAATAGAAGAACATCATCATCATGAACTTGATTCCCTTAAGATCCAGATGAATATGAAAGACGAAAAGCTGGATTCTTTTCGCCATCAGTTGCTGAGCTTGGAGTCTGAGACCAGCAAGATGAAGTCAGATATAGAGATGCTAAACAGTCCACTGACAATGGCTGTGAATATAAAACAGAGAGTGGAGAAAGCAGCAGAAGAAAAGGATGATGAGTCTGTGATGGATTGTGGTGGCATGGAAGGAGATACATGTCATGAGGCCCATGAACAGATGGCCGACCACCATGTTGCACAGCGTAAGGTGATCAGGTTGTTGCAAGCAGAGCTAGCAATGACAAAGTAAGTCCCAATCTGGTGCTTTTGAAAACACTTTGAAAGTCATTTCCTCTGCAGCACATATGCAAAACCAACTGTCTTTATGTCAAGAACTGGAGACTCATGAGTATCACACTGTTTAACAATGTTTCCATTTTGTATGTGGGAAGAACATATGAGCTATGTCTCTTGAGTGCTAGCCAACATCAAGACTCAGTCTTCCCATTGCTTCTAGAAATGTGACAGAAACCCAGGATGAAGATGGTTGTATAATCATTAATCAGAATCTTGGGCAGACTATTATATACTTATCTACACCCACTATGGGGAACTGGTGAAGTCAGTGTGGAGTCATGGCAGCTCATCACTGCTATTCATGATGAAGGTAATGGTTGAACAAATTGTGAGTGTCACTCACAAGGTTATGATGAGACTCATTCTTGTCATGTTTCCTTCAAAGTCAAAGTGTCATTTTCTCTGCAATCTCATACGTATCTGGGAAGACCAGGGCACTACATGGATATCTTCACTAATCGCTTTCTTTCTCATTTGATTCAATTCCCTGACTGTTTTCAGAAGAGCATTGAAGGATGCAGAAGCAGAACTCCAGCAGAAGGACTGCCAAATAACATTAGTTGAAGCAGAGGTTTCCCAATTGAAGAGACAGATTGATACAGAGAGAGCAACTGACCAAGAAACTGTAACAGACATGGGTTATGAAGAGGTACTAGGTCTCCACATTTTGCACTGTTGAACTCAATGTCTGTATTCTATATTTGGGAACTTTTGTTTGACAAAATTTCTTGAAAGCCTAGAGTAGTACTGGTATGTGATGTTGACACCCTTCTGTTGGTGGTTTAGTGGGTAATGAATAGAAGCTTCAAGGATACTGTGGTTGGAGCACAAGAGACGGATGTCAAGAATGCAATCAGCAGTGCCTGCACTGAAGTTGCAAAACTTGCAAACAAAATTGCTGAAGTGCGGAAAATAATGATGGAAGCAGAGGATCAATTCGCAGATAATGGAATTGGACTGGGGCTTGTTGACCAAGCAAAGGATGGTCAAAGCTCTAGCAGGCAGCTATTCAAGCTGAGTGTCAACAAGCTAGCAAGTGAATTTCGAACTGAAATCCTCACTGATGAGGTTTTGACTACTGGGGTGCTTGAGGAAGCAGAAGGGGTTGAAGAAGGTACAACATCACTGCCAACTCTAGTTCAAGTTGTGCCACCAAATGACCACAACACACAGCCTGTTGTCCCATCCATGGAAACAGAAATCAGATATGTAACAGTAGACACAGAGAACACTCTGGAAGAGCTTGAGGAGGGGACAACTACTGAAAAGAGACGGAGAAAGACCCTGATTGAGTATTTCCTTGATTCTCCCCCAGACCTTGTGGTGGAAAATGCATGCATGATCCCAGATCTCCATGAGGTACTGCCTTGTTCTGACAAAGTCTCTCTCACTTTTGTACATCATTTCATTTTCTTCTGTTGTTTGTCTGATTGCTATGCTTGCATTATACAGGGAGTGCATGGTGATGGTGAAGATGTGAACAACCCAGATCATGGTATTGTTCAGGTTTTGGAAAAGAATACCCTGGTTGAGAATCAAGGACCTCTTCTTGCTACTTCCTGTAGTGATGGAGCAATGCAACTGAATCCATACATCACAACAGAGTCTCTCTCTCCTCTGTTTGCAAGGATGAAGGCAAAGAGGTCAGCATTGTAGTGCCAATAACCCCTTGTTTTCTATTGTTTCTCCTGTAGGTGGCTGTATTATCCTATGCACATACTTGTGTCTGGAGAAACAAGTTTATAAAGTTGTTATCTTAGCTTTCTTAGCTCATTCTCAAGGTTAATAAGCCTATTCTGAACAATGAGTTGTCACCTTACAGGACAGAGTCCAGCAGAACTTTGGAGGACATTGAAGTTTTGGGCCTGGCACTGGAGGTGAGGAAGATTGAGGAGCAGCTTGGTCAGATTGGGAATAAGGGCAAGAAAGAAGAGGATACAACAGCTGGGATACCTCTGCAAAAAGCCTTAGTTTCAAAGAAATCAACCAAATGCTGTGCAACGCTCTCCAGTCGAGTTGGTCAGCTTGCTAAGCAGATGGTGGGACTTCTTGTGCTTAAAATCCACCCTTCTTGCAATACTTAATGGTGTATGGATTCATAGTTGCTATAATGATCTCATGCAGCCCTTTAGCCTTGAATTTAACAAATACAATCTGCTCTTGCAACTTGATGCTGTTTGTTCTCAAACAATTTCAGAGGGTTGTGTAAATGAGTGGTAAGCTTATCCAATTTCCATCTGCCTACATTGCAGGGCCTGACAAGTTCTGAACATGGTCCAGATATGATAACTGAAAACTACCTGAATGGACCTTCCACTTCTGAGCTTCTAAACTTCCAGAAGCAAGTGGATGCTTTAAGTTGCAACCTGGCAACTATTGAAGCAAAGTCATCACAAGAGAATCTTGCAGGTGCTACTTTGCAAGATTCAGGAGTCTTCAAGGACAATCTGCTTCAGAGTGTGAGGGCTCATCTTACCCAACTACAATGGACTATAAGCTCAAAGATGGCTCCTGCTTGCATTAAACATGAAGACAGATGAACAGTGCACAAAACTCTTGTGGTTAAGGCATGAAGGTATGGTGTTGAGTCTCTCACAAGAGCATAAAAAAGATAACACAAGGGTGCTTCTTGATATAATATTCTTGATAATAGTTGGCAACCTTTCATGATCATATCTGGTTGATTCACAACAATATGTCAAAAACCAGCTAACAAGCATCGTAGTGATTTTTTTTCCTGGAAAAGAGTAAGGCACTGTTCCTCACTATTATGTCAGATTCTTTGGAAATAGGCAGAACAAAATCAATAGCTGAAAGTGCCTCCCAGTTTCCTCCGTAAAGGAAATCTCATGGGTCTTGCAGTCAATGGTGTTTCTGCAAAGAAAGGAGGGCAAAACCCAAGTTTCAATGCTGCAACCAGGTCCAGCCTTTACCACAACAAAATCCTTTACTGAAACGTCTTTTCCTGCTGTTAAAGAAGGTCTAACTTCTACACCATCCCTGTAGACTCAGGGTTTTTCTATACACCTTTTCAAAATTTGTAAGTTGAGATACTTAATTGTTCATTGTTATATCTTTGTCCCATAAGATGACATTAGTGGATGTTACATGCTTTCTCAAGTGCTGACGATTGGTATGAATTATGAATCTGGGCACCTAGAATAGCTGTAGCTTTGATGCAACCCTCCAGACTGATAATTTATTGTGGTTGCAGGCATAATGCATTGAATTACAACAGCCCACCTTTTTGTGTGAGTCAAGGAAGAAAGTGGTATTCACATTGTACACAAGGTATTCACTACGCACACTGTACACAAATGAATTGAAGTTTATTGGAGTTTGGATGAGGATACTATGGACTTTTTTATTAGCTTCTGGAATGCAGCAAAAGGTCAGGATGCAAATATTTGTTTGATTGTTTGATCAGATTATTATGTACTTGTCTGCACCTACCATCAGTACTCAATGAAGTCTGAGAGGATTATGGCACATAAAAACACTGTCATGAATGTGTTAGATATCAACTTCCTACCAAGTTATTTAAGTTACTTTTATCAAGTTATAGTTACTTGAGATATTTGTATTACATGCATAAACTTTGGGGATGATGAAATATGTGAAGGAAGTTAAGTCAATGGTGTTGTGCATGTGCTTGCATGTCAATGCATGAGAAGATGATTTTGTGCATGTGCATGCACTTCTGGGGTATGTAACATTTACATGAAGGTGTTCATTTCGTATTTAGATTAGGACAGAGCTCGAGGGTGGAATTCTTTTATCATTTTTATTTTTTCATCGATCCTATCAATTTTCAACAAAATGAAGGTCATGGTCTGTTATTTTGTGTGCGAAATGAAAAAATATAATATGAAAAAACCATTTTACACCTTTTCCATTTGAGATTACACCTCAAAAAACATGAGTTTTGACATTCACAAAGTCACTAGGTATTTTGGTGCATCTGCTTGATATAATATTTTTCACATTAATTATCAACTTGGTTAAGTGGCATATGTGAGGTCACACATTCCCCTCTCATCCTTGATTTGAAGCTAGGATTATTAGGGTTTAAGGATCTAAAGTAATTTCGTACTTCATTGTTGTTGTCAGGTGTTTTCAAAGCTTTCTTGACCATCCGAACTTCTATAGGTCATTGATTTTTCATATTTTGCGTTTTGTCACCTATTTTGTCACCTCCATTTTGAGACCTAGATTTTGATATGGAAGGGCATGTGTAAATTTAGTTGTTTAAGGACTCTCAAAAAACCTCTCTAGGGTTAGTGTTTTGTGGGGATGGATACCTTAGAGAGTAAATTGGTGTTAGTCCATGTAACTAGGGTTAAGGCCAATTATCCTTTCAAATCTTGTGTATGCAAAATTAGGTTACTTTCATTCAAATTTTTTAGTATGTCCCCAAAATACGTTTGAAAAAAAAAGCTAAGTTAGGGAGGGTTATGGATGTTATGTAAAAACTTATGTTTTTCAAAGAGTTGGGTTCGCTTGTTACCAAATTTCAGTTATTTTGCAATTTTTGGATTTTGATGTTCCCAATGTGTTCCCCAAGATGTTCCCAATAGCACCACACTTCATTCCATAATTTTTGCCCAAAAGTTGAAACTTGCATAACCTATAAAACCCAGGCCAAAGGAGGCAGTTCTATATTTTATTTTGGGGAGTTCCCCCCCCCACACGTTTCAAAATCTTTTTTGTAATGGGCCAATCAAAGTGCCTCCTTGCCAACAAAAAAAGCTTTGGGTGTACCCCCAAATTAATCTATCTATCTATGAAGGAAGTTTTTTTTTTTCTTTTTTTTTTAGGGTTTGTTAACCCTATACAAGGGTTATAGGATTAGAGTATTATTGTAGTACCTTTTCAGGTTTGGCACTTGGGTGCCAAATAATTAGTTTCTTTTTCAAAATCCTCTTCAGTAGTAAAAAATAATAATTTGTGGAATTTTTGCAATAAATATAGGCAATTTCTTTGGTAGGTTTATTCGACTCTAAACCTTTAAGATAATCATACCTTTTATAACATTTTTGTACTATTTCTTTTTGCAAAAATGGGGAGACATAATGTTCCACTGATAGGATATAGAAATGTTCACAATTAATTATTGGACACACATTTTGCAATGGCGGGTTGGCCTTAAGCAAGAAACTCCCCAATTTTCACCAAATTTTGTATTTTTCTCTCCCTTGTCATTTCCTTAAATTTTGGCATTTCAAATAGATAATCTGAAAAAAAAAAATGACATTTTAAAAATTAATTTAATTATGATTGAACCTAAAATGAAATTGTTGGATTTGGTGGTTTAAATTTACTTTTTTAGGTGTTTTGAATGAACTAAGAATCAAATGTGTAATAAGGTTTGGTAGTTTTGTGAAAAGTTTAAAAGACCAATGGAAATCTTTTAAAATGATTATTATTATTTATGTTTAGCAAAATAGCGTTGTGTGTAGGTTTGAAGATATGGGATTGTTAGATTTGATGGTTTTAAATTATTTTGAATGAACCAACAATTAATTTGTAGTATTATATCCACCTTTGACATTATTTCAATGACAAGTTGTAAATGTTGCACAAGTTTCAATATGACATGAAATGGGTTTTGATGTGCAAGCAGGCAAATTTCGAAACATGCACATGTAGAACACAAGCATGTTTAAAACTGAAACTATGTATGTTTATTACATAACTACGAAAATCTATCTTCTTGTTTGCACAAATATCTTCTAGTCATTTTATTTTATATTTATAATTATTATGTCACACCATTTTCCTACCATGGATTTCACACATTTATACATTATTTCAAAACTTTTCAAGATTAAAATTTCAAATCCTTTCACAATTCTATTCCATAAAACTTTGCATTCATACAACAACTTGTTATCATCAAATGAAAGTGTTTCCAAAGGTATTAAACACCCACTTATATACTAATTTAAAAAATTAAATAATTAAAAAAAAATTACACATCACATGGCTCACAATGTGATTTAACATGCACATTAATTTGTGCATAAACTTTTATAATGGGTCACTATTTTTAAGTCATGCACATTAATTTGTGCAAATTTTTTCCTAATGGGTCATTATTTTTAAATCGTGCATATTAAGGGCAAAGATTTTTCACGTGAATTATTGTGTTAAAAAAAAAATTCACATGAATTATCATGTGTGAGTCATACACATCAATTGAAATTATGAATATTTAAGTGAGGATTCACCAAATTATTATTAAATTATAAAACCCAACCACTAAATCAATGATCAAACTTAACCCTTAAGTAATTATATAAGCAATAAACTATTTACATCAAGTTACATCATTTTCAAACTCATTATGGATTCCATCCTCGGAATGACATATTTAAAACCTTTTTCAACTTGTCATGATTAATGCAATCTAGATACAATGAGCCATCAACATTTTCAAATTCATAAGATCCATTATTTATAATCATTTTTTTGATGACAAAATATCAAAATCATTTGGGCAACATTTTTTTGTAAACCTTATAATAATGTTGAGCGTTAAACATCATGACAATGTCATATTTTTTGAACTCTCACTTTTTCACCTTCTTGTCAAAATTTTTTTTTTGTTGAATTTGTGTGACTTCAATGGATTGGTGGGCTTTCAATTGAAGTTCATTCAACTCATTAAATTGCAATAATCGACGGCACTAAGATTCATCCAAGGGAAGTCTCAATATTGTGGCAATGTGTAAGGTCATTACTTCCAACTCAATGGGCAAAAGAACTTCCATCCCATAGGTTAAATGAACATGTGAATAATTTGTGATAATTTTGTATGTGGTGTTGTAAACCCACACAACATGGTGGATTTTGAAATCTCATTCACAAATGTGCACATGAACTTCAACCTCTTTTGCCAACATGGAACATAATGTCCTATTGGTCCTTTCTATTAAGCCATTGGTGCTAGGTTTATACATAGTGGTAAACTTGTGTTTAATTGGAAGGGGTGTTAATAAGTTTTTCACAACCTCATTTAAAAATTAAAGACCTTGTCATAAATAATTTCAAATGGTGTCCAAATTGGGTAAATATTCATTCATATCGGAATCACATTACTTTTTGTTTCATAAAAAATTTCAAAGTATTTTTGTAAACTTTGTGAAGTAATCTGCGGTAATCACAATGAATCGATGTCTTTTCCTAGTCACATGCAATGGCCCCATTAAATCAACTCCCTATTTTTCAGAAGGTCCCAAAGGTAGTATGGGGTGTAAAAGACCATTCACATTAGACCTTTGTGCATAAGCTTGACATACATCACAACTTTTGCAATAATCATGGGGATCTTTGAAAAGGGTGGGCTAATAATAACTTTAATTTTATTTCCCTTGCTTGGTCCTAATTGGTTTGGCATTTGGTAACGATTCAATTTTGTGTTGTTCCATGGTGACTTCCCTAAGGTCCTTGTAGTTAAAAGCAAATAGATGGATATATTGATGTGATTCCCAAAAACATACATTGATTGAAAATACCTAGCTTCCAATGTAGGTGGCATAAATATGTGAATTATGTTTTGATCAATTGTGTTTCAAATCTTTTAAGAGTTAAAACAACATTAATTCATATCCATGTTGAAAATGAAGGCAATTCCCCATGGTGATATGGAAACACAACCACCCTTGCCTAACTTCAATCTTGAAAAATCATCCCTTTTAACATTTCATACTTCTACTTCTCTAACATATTTCTTGCCACAATATCAATTTTCACATTTGACTTTGTACCTTTATAATCATTTTGCCATGTTAATAGATTAAAAGCCATAATCGATATCATAGAAATTACATTATCAAACTTCATTTCAAGTTGTAAATTTATTGATTTTTGGATTTGCAAGTTTTTATATATTAACTAGTTGTAAAAATAAAGCTCACAATTTTTGTATTTTGTTTTTTACACCTTGGGTCCATGTTTTAATAGGACTATCAACACAATGAAAAACATATTTAAAGGGGAGCACATAAATAATCAAATTTCGATACTAGGTTGAAGCCTAAAGGGAAATAATTTTCAAATTGCATCAAGTCTAACATGCATTAGTTAATAATGATCCAAAACCATTATAATCAGATTGTACAAGGATTTAAAAACTAAATGTCACTAAAGATCAAAACTTAATTATTTTTGTGATTGGTAATGTAATTCATAGGTGACTAGACAACATGTGGCATCTTATGTAACTTGAATTATGATTATATATTATAGTTACAACTACACATGTGTTAATGTCTAGTTGATGCATGCAACATGTCATGTTAACTTAAGTAATTTAGGCCTAGGCAACCCTTAAGCAAATTGTTACAAAAACATTGTTTTATGACTGGACTCTTTTGCTATGGTTAAATAACTTAAAGTAGCCTAAGATAAAATAACAAAGAATAACCTAAGGTTTAATAACCAAAAGTAGTCTAAAAAAAAATAGCCTAAAATAACTTTAAATAACTTTAACTAACTAAAAATAACTTAGGATAGAATTTTTTTTAAAAACTTAGAATAACATAGGATAAAATAGACGATAATAGCCTAAAATATAATAGTCAAGAATAACCAAAAATAAAATAACCTATTATAGCATAATGTTTTTGTTTTCATAATTGATGACATTAGGCAACTTTAGTGTCTACACATCCATGTTAGAGAATTTTTTCACACTCATCCATTTGTAACACCGAAGAATTGTGTTACAAAACATGTGATGGTATGGGTTGTTATTGTTGTTTTCACCACAATGCTGAATTGTCTGTATCCATGTCATGCAGGAGTTCATTTACAATCACTGCATAACAATGATGGTTCTTTCTCTAGTCTTGAGGAAATAGCATTTCTGAATTGATGGCTAGCTTATGACGAATTTGATCTGATGCAGGATATCAAGAGACATGAACTTTTCTGCGCATCTTGTATGATGCTGACATCCCCATCAGATCAGATATGGTGATGGGCACTGGCGTTTCCACTGTAAGTGCACCGCTGTGTTCTCCTTTCATCTCAACATGCTAGGATCATGGCAGGAATCTTTTCTTTGTTCTCGGGTTTACTCTGTTTACTGGTCTTCTTGTATGAACCACAAATAATGCATCTCCTGAAAATTTGGCAGGAATCCAAGAATTCCACTCTATTCTTCCAGCACCATTTAGGAACCCAAAAGCTCTATAGTCTCACATTGTTGTCACACAGCTTTGCCTTGCTTTGGTTGCTCATGGTGCATGTAGTCAACCACCCACTCTTGTCTGGAAACCAATTATTTTCTTTGTAGTACCTAGTGTTTGTGAGAAAGGTTGCAGCTGCCAGGTTTGTATTGGCTGAGCACCCAATACATGAGGTGTTTGCTATGAAGGTGGTGCTAGTTTTGTGCTGAGAACAATGTTGGGTTACTACACCATTAGATGCTGTAGGTGCAGAAACTGCTGCCTTCCAAAATGGAGAGTTTTCCATCATATTTGGTTGCACAAAATCAGGATCTGTAAGAACATTGCATAAGCCTTTGAACTTTCAGAAATTTCAGTGTCTTCATCTTCTGAACCAATGCTGAATTTTTCTTTGGCTACAAGGAAGATTGTGCTATGGTTGTTTGATCTCTGAGTTGGCACAGCCTCCAGGGCAATGTCAAGTAGCTAGTGGTGATTGAAAATCAAAGCATTGGTCATTGGCTGCACCCTTGGCAACACTACTTTCTTCTTACTTCAGTGTTATTTGTAGCCGAAACTATGGAATGGACCTCCATAGGTGCTTTCAGAATTTGTTTCAATTTAGATAGTTGGCTAAACCACTGTCCAATGCTTGTACTCAGTTCCCTTGAATATCTACAGTTGAAACTATGTATTGAGCTTCCATGGGTGCTTCCAGAATTTGATATGTGGGTTAGAGGTTAAATATGGTCTGATTTCCTATTGACACTTCCATCTGGTGGCCAGATGGAGTAGTAGGAATTGTGCAATCAACTTTGGTTTGGATGTCTAGCAGCTAAGTGCAGAGATAAAGTGCAGAGATAGAGACCATGTACCCCATGTACATTTGTTTGATCAAGAGTTGTGGGTGCCATCTCTTGCAATTTCACTGCTTGTGCCTTCATCACAAGTGGAGGTGTCAATACATTGCAAAGTTCATGGAGATTTTTATGAACAGGCCTAAGAACTGAGGAATTCTAGGATGAGGAAACAACAGCATGGGAATAACCAAGGCCATGAGCACATGGGAATAAATATATTGCCATTCAAACAGCATGTTTGACAATATTAACTCATAGGTTCAAGTTCAACTCACAGGCTTAAAATTTGCCAATCATCTAGTTCAAGTAGTACCAAAACTAATGCATGCCTTGCTCGAATCCCAAATCACGTTTTAGGAATAGTTCAGGTTATAACAAAACTGCAGATGAGGACCTGCACATCCAGCCAGAAAAATCTTTGTACCTCTTTCAAACTCCCCAAAATTTTTGAACTCCAATGTGAGTCTATGGAACATTTGGCTATGTTCATTTAAGCTTTCAAAGGTGTGAGAGAGGAGGAAAAATAGAGTTTTGAAAAGACTTTAGTCTTGAAGATGGCCAAATTCCTCCTTCCAATGCTTCCCTGCCTCTTCAGGGGTACGAAACTCCCAAATGTGCTGCTGTGCTCGCTCCCGTTCTTGAAGTATTTCCTGCAACAGAGATACCCTTGTGTGATATCGAACTCCAGCATAAAACCTGAAGTTATTTGGAACGAGTCCCCAACAAGTACAAAAACAGGATGCCAAACATAGACCATGACTCAAAAACCTTCCGCTAACAAAATACCAAGAAGCCATTGTATCCATGAAATTGTGCAGAAATCTTCACAACAACCTGAAGGTAACATGACAATGACTGCAGTCCTAGCCTTATGCGGGTCACTCACGAAGTGTCAGACCATTCCCTTCACCATGAATAGCAGTGATGAACTACCATGACTACCCACTGACTTCATCAGCTCATCACGGTGGGTGTAGATAAGTATGTAATACTCTGCACAAGATCTGGGCAAATACTATACGAAATCTTCCTCCTGAGTTTCTGTTGAATTTCTGGAAGCACATGAAGACTTGGTCACAATGTTGGCTAGCACTTGAGAGACGTCTGGAAGCCAACAGTAGAATTTCTCACACTTCAGGGCAATAAAAAGCTATAACAAATGAAACAAAGCAAAAGTCAAAATAATAGTGGTCTGAAGAAGTCCTGTATATTACCTGGATCTGGGATTGAGGCTTAGTCTTAAGAGAGATGCAACCAAAGAGCTCTGTCCATTTGTGACGACAATTATCAAAGGTTCCTTCACGATAATATTCTGTCATCTGGTACACAGGAGCTGCCAAAAAACCCTCCAACAATGTCTTAGCTGCTCTTTGAAGCTATTTGTGAGATCTTAGCTAAGTGGATTGCAGGCTTACTTGAACAGAGATTCTCTTGCAAAGAGCACAGCTGATGCTGCAAAGGTAAAAGCATGTCTCTATATTGCGCAACCACTTAGAAGTGTCCATGGCCAGTATGGGAGATAGTGATGCAATTGATGTTTGAAACCAATAGAACACCTAAGAAATCATTCTATCATCAGATCTGAGGTGACTGTCCTCTAATTTCCATACACAATAATTGTTGAACGATGAGTGTGGCTGGAAAGCCTAAACCTGTGAAGCTCTATCTCAAAGGATCCACGGTGTACCCTCTCAGCAAGGAAGAATTATGTCAGTATTCTTCCTGCATGAATCACTTGCACTACCAACTTATGGCCAGAACAAATCGCCACGAGTGTCCTATTTCAAGGTTACCCCCCTAGAATGGAGATATCTCTCTTGCACTCAGCAAGGAGCGCGAGAAAACTCTGACAGAGTCGAATGGAGTCGGAGATTGGGAGTCTGGGGAAAGAGAATCGTTTGATTTCCACTGGCAAAACGTTGACAAGAAAAATGAATCTAAGCATTCTTCGACATAGCGGGGATCGTACGAGAAACCAATTTCTCGCTCAACATGTTTCGAAAGAAGAGACAGAGATCTCTATCTCGCTACAGACAGCAATTTACAACCAAGTTATGAGAAAAAGCAACAAGAATTTTCCACTTTTGTCAAGTCCCTTCCGTGGACACAAAGATGTGGACAAAAAGGTCGAAGAACTTCTCTGGATGTCAAAAGCAGACCAAAAAAAAGAAAGTAGGGGGCGCCTTACAGTAGCAAAACCAGAGAGCGTCCACCTTAGGGATGCAGGAAATAGAGGCAGGCCGTTGCCGCTGCTGCTGGTGTCCTCGCACTCCCTCCTCCGTCACCGCCATATCTTGGCTCATCACACCAAGCCGACCAAAAAAACCTTTCACGAATTTACACAATAGCATGCAACAGGCAAACTCCGCGGCCGCATGAAAACAGCCAGCGACAGGGTGCAAGGAATAGGACGCAACGCAAGCGTCGAGTGGGTCGTCAAAGCCTCCGTGCGTTGATGGCACGCATCACCAATTCTCTCTTCTGCCTCCCACTGAACCCTACTGTAACCTTCTTATTACCCATCAGCCATTTCTTCGTTATAGCTTCTCGCACATTTGTGCAGGAGAATAATT
>Ga0209611_10007700_pt1 | contig 17157 bp, 14 predicted proteins | sample S1TSphgellanicum_3_FD_187693 | JGI IMG/M metagenome (GOLD analysis project Ga0209611, IMG submission 187693) | Host-associated microbial communities from peat moss isolated from Minnesota, USA - S1T2_Fc - Sphagnum magellanicum MG (SPAdes) (version 2) | ecosystem: Host-associated > Plants > Peat...
TCGTCACTTTCTGCTGCGCATTCCGGTGGCTTACGCCACCGGCTCATTTCCGTGGTCCCTTCGGGACCGTCTGCATGATGACTTTTGCAGAGGTCTCTTTCAGGGTGCTGCCTTTTTTGACGTTTTTCGGTGGTGTGGTTCGCGGACTCGCTTAACCACCGGCTACCTGGCTATGATCCCGTCGGGATTACAAACAGCGAACTTTTGCAGAGGTCTCTGAAAGGGCGTGACAATCGCCATTCGAAAACGTTTGTCTCGCCCCTGCAGGGCTGGCGGGTCCGTCATCCCAAACCCAGGGCGTTGCCCTGGGCTACCATGTCGTGCCCCTTTGGGGCTTCCGATCACAACGGCAAAGTTATCAAATGCTCCCGCACCCTCCGGCAATACGCCGGGATATCCGTGCTCTGCAGCAGCGCGGAGACGATGACGACGCGGCGGGCGCCGGCGGCGATCACCTGGGGCAGCGTCGTCTCGTTGACGCCGCCGATGCAGAACTGCGGCACGCGCACGACCGCGCGGACCTGGCCGATGAGTGCCGGGCCGACGGGCACATAGTCGGGCTTCGTTGCCGTGGCGTAGATCGGCCCGACGCCGATGTAGTCCGGGCCCTCCTTCTCCGCCGCGATGGCCTGCTCGAGGGAATGCGTCGATTTGCCGACCAGGATATTGCCGCCCGCGAGCTTCCGCGCCTCGGCCACGCTCAAGTCATCCTGCCCGACGTGGATGCCGTCGGCGCCCATGCCGGCCGCGAGCTCGGGATGGTCGTTGAGAATAAAAAGCGGTCCATGCGCCGGGATGATGTCCCGCATCGCCTGCCCGAGTTTCGCGATTTCCGGCAGCGCCCTTTTCTTGGCGCGAAGCTGGATCAAATCCACGCCGCCAAGAACCAGTTGCTCGGTCACAAACGGCACCCGCGCCGCCTCGACATAGCCGAGGTCAACGATGGCGTAGAGCCGCGCAGCGGCGAGACGGTCGTGAGGCATCACGGGATTCTACCGGTGGCCGCAGAGCGCCGCGATATTTTCCTTTTCGCTTCCCCCTCGTTCCCAAATTTCATTTGGGAACGTTCCTGCTCCCGCGAAACTTTGTTTCGCGCTGACTTTCTGGTGCTGTCCGACTGAGCAACAGAGTTGCGCTGACAATTGCGTTCCCAAATGAAATTTGGGAACGAGGGGACGAGGGAACGAGGGGAAGGAGGGGAGGCAGCTACTCCCCACGCGCGGGCATGATGGATGCCTTTTGCTTCATGAAGTTCTCGACGAAATGGGTGCTGTAGCGGCCGCGGCGGAAATCGGGGTCCTTGAGGATGGCTTGGCCGATCGGCACGGTGGTCTTGATGCCGCGGATGATGAATTCATCCAGCGCGCGCGACATGCGGTCCATCGCGGTGGCGCGGTCGCTGCCGAAGGCGATGAGCTTGCCGATCATCGAGTCGTAGTGCGGCGGCACGGTGTAGCCGCCGTAGACATGCGAATCCCACCGGATGCCGTGGCCGCCGGGGGCGTAGAAGAGCTCGATCTTGCCGGGGCTGGGGCGGAAGTCGTTGAAGGGGTCCTCCGCGTTGATGCGCATCTCGATGGCGTGCTTGAGCGGGCGCAGGTCGTCGAAGTCCTTGCTCAGCTTCTCGCCGAAGGCGATCTTGATCTGCTCCTTCACCAGGTCGACGCCGTAGACTTCCTCGGTCACGGGATGCTCCACCTGGATGCGGGTGTTCATTTCCATGAAGTAGTAGTTCTGCTTGTCGTCGACGAGGAACTCGAGCGTGCCGGCGTTCTGGTACTCGACGGCGTGGGCCAGCTTGATGGCGGCGCGGCCCATGGCCTTGCGTGTGGCCGGGGTGATGAAGGGCGACGGCGCTTCCTCCAGCAGCTTCTGGTTGCGGCGCTGGATGGAGCAGTCGCGCTCGCCGACGTGGACGATCTTGCCGTGCTGGTCGGCGAGGATTTGGAACTCGATGTGGTGCGGGTTCTCGATCAGCTTCTCGAGATAGAGCGCACCGTTGTTGAAGGCTTTCTCGGCCTCCATCTTGGCGGAGTTGAAGCCCTGGACGAGGCTGACGTCGTTGTGCGCCTGGCGCATGCCGCGACCGCCGCCGCCGGCGACCGCCTTGATCATGATCGGGTAGCCGATTTGCTTGGCGATTTTGAGCGCCTCCTGGTCGGTTTCGACGATGCCGGCGCTGCCGGGGGTGATGGGCACGCCGGCCTTGCGGGCCGTTTCACGCGCGACAGCCTTGTCGCCCATTTTGCGAATGGCGTGGGGCTTGGGGCCGATGAACTTGATGTTGCAGCTCTCGCAGACCTCGGCGAAGTGGGCGTTTTCGGCCAGAAAGCCGTAGCCGGGGTGGATCGCATCGACGTCGCCCAGTTCAGCGGCGCTGATAATGCGGTCGATCTTCAAATAGCTGTCCAAACTCGAGGCTTTACCGATACAGATTGCTTCGTCCGCGATCTGGACGTGCAAGGAATCGATGTCCGCGGTGGAATAGACGGCCAGCGTCTTGATGCCAAGTTCCTTGCAGGCGCGGATGATGCGGAGCGCGATTTCGCCGCGATTCGCGATGAGAATTTTGTCGAACATGGAGCAGGAGGCGGCGAAGACCGGCGCTTAAAGGGGCCGCACCGCGTAGAGCGGCTTGTTGAATTCGACGGGCTTGCCGTTTTGGGCGAGCACTTCAACGATAACGCCGCGCGTTTCGGCCTTGATTTCGTTCATGACCTTCATGGCCTCAATGATGCAGACGACGGTGTCTTCCTGGACTTCCTGGCCGACGGTCACGTACGGCGCCGATTCTGGCGACGGTGCGAGATAGAACGTGCCGACCATGGGCGAGACGATCTGCGTGAGACCACTGGCCTCCGCCGATGCCGCCGGGGCAGCAGCCGTTGGCGCCAGCGCGACCGGCACGGCGGCCGCCACCGGGGCGGGCGCATGAAATGCACCGACGGGCGCGTGATGATGCACGACGGTATTGGCCGCGGGCGGGGCCGAGGTCGACCACTCGCCGTTCGGCCCGCGCTTGACCCGAAGCTTGAAGTCGCCCTTCTCCACTTCAAATTCGGAGAGGCCGGCTTTGGTCATGAGATCGATGATCGACTTGATTTCCTTGAGGTCCATAGGCGAGGAAAGGGTAGGGTGACTTAAATTGCGGCTTTTACGCGAAACCCTGTTTTTAGGGGGTCAAGTGACCACCGTCAAAGGATTTTAGCTTTAAGGTTAAAGACTCTAATCGTCCCTGCAAACATGGAGTTTCGTGAGCACGAGCCCCGCTAGACCGTCTTCTTAACCTCATTCCACGCCGCATCCAGCTCCTGCAGCGAGCACTCGGCCGGCGTCTTGCCCTGCGCTTTGAGCCGAGCTTCCACCGCCTGGAAGCGGCGCGTGAACTTGTCGTTGGCGGCGGTGAGGAGTTCCTCCGCGTTGAGCTTGAGGTGCCGCGTCAGGTTCACGATGGAAAAGAGCAGGTCGCCGAGTTCCTCGGCCGTCTTCTCGCCCGGCGGCAGGCGCGTCTCGCTGGCCTGCACCATGGCCAACTCCGCCTCGATCTCCGCCGTGGCCTCCGCGATTTCCTCGCGCACCTTTTCCAGCGAGCCCCGCGCATCCGGCCAATCGAAGCCCACCTGCCGCGCCTTCTTCTGCAGCGCCTCGGCCCGCATCAAGGCCGGCAAGGCGCGCGGCACGCCGTCGAGGGCGCTCGACCGCTCCGGCTTCTCGGCCTTCTTCAGCTCGTTCCACTGCGCGACGATCTTCGCGGGATCATCCGTCTTCTGGCCGCCGAAGACGTGTGGATGCCGCCGCACCAGCTTGTCGGAGATGCCGTTGGCCACCGCGGCGAAATCAAATTTCCCTTCCTCGCGCGCGATTTGCGCCTGGAAAACCACATGCAGGAGCAGGTCGCCGAGCTCCTCCGTCAGGTCGCCGGCCGAGCCGCTGTCGATCGCATCGATGACCTCGTAGACCTCCTCCAGCAACTGCGGCTTGAGCGTCGCCGGCGTCTGCTCGCGGTCCCAGGCGCAGCCATCCGGCGCCCGCAGTGCGGCCATCAGGTCGAGCAGCCGATCCATCGCCACGGCGGCGGGACTCGGCTCGCTCACGGCTCAACCCTCACGAGCTGAATCCGCGACGCATCATCGGTGCCCAAGCCGGCATCCGCGCCGCCATGAATATGCGCGGCCGAGCGGCCAATCGGGTCCAGCCGGCCCGACATCGAGTCGGTGCGGTAGCGCTCCAGCCGCTGCAGCACGATCGCGTCGACCGCCACCGGGTCGCGGCTCACATACACCGCGCCGATCTGCCGCGTGAAAACCGGATTGAACCGCGGCCCGCCCGCGTACTGCGCGATCATCGCGTCCATGATATGCACCACCACCTTGCGGCGCAAAATCGGGTTCGCCAAAATTTCCGAGATGGCCGGGTCGCCGTAGCTCGGGTCGCCCTGGAAGCGCCGGTTGTTGTCGATGCTGCCCAGCGCCAGCGTCGCCATGCAGCCGTTAATGCCCACGTACGGATTGTCCGTCAGCACCGGCACATTGACGATCTTGGTGCAGATGGTCGTCACCAGCCGCGCGAAGTGCGACTTGTTGCTCGTGAGCGGTGCGGTCGGATTGAGCATGTCGTCCGAGCCGCCAAAGCTGTCGCCGATGCCGTCGCCGCCGTACGCGCTGCGCCCGCGCACCACATCGCTGGCCTGCTGCGTGAGATCCGCGTTGCCGCCGCTGCCGAATTCCGAGTCGCCCCAGATCAACGTGCCGAGAATCCCATTCTTATAGATGGCATCGGGATCGTACCCCGTGCCGGGAAAAATCGCCGCGATGCCCACGTGCGAATCGCTCGGCGGCTGCGGATCATACCCGGCCGAGCGCATGTCCGACGCGTTCTTGTCCCAGACGATGATCCGCGTCGGCGGCACACCTGCCGCGATCAGGCCATCGCAGATCGCCTGCACCACCGCGCGGTGGCTCGACATGAGCGGCCCGCCCTGCGAGGCGATCTTCACGCCCACGACGTCGTTCGGCGTGATGCCCAGCCGCCGCCACGCCGTGCCGATATCCGACGCGCTGGTCAATTTCAGCAGGCACCGATTCACCATCCGGCGCGCCACCGCGTTGTCGATCGCGAAGCGCTGGACGATGTTCGCGTTCTCCGACCAGATCACCGGCGAAAGCGTGCGCGGCGGCGGAGGCGTGGGCGCGGGGGGCGGAGCCGGCGCGGGCTGATCGGCCAGGCCGGAAGGCGCCGGGACCGCCGGCACATTCTGCGCCAAACCCACGCCGCCGAGGACCACACCGATCACCCAGACGATCAGCGACAAAGTTCTCGGCCCATGCATCCGGGGGAAACTAAAGTGAAACCAAGCGATTGGCGAGATGATAGGACGTATAGGACCGATAGGACTTATGGGACTTATATGACATTCAGGAAAGCCCTTCCCTTCCCCGTCCTATTGGTCCTATCCGTCCCATAAGTCCTATAAGTCCCATCCTCCACATAACCTTGCCCTCCGCGGAAATCGCCGACAAAGTTCCTCTGTCGCGGCTCATGCTCCTCCTTCAGGTACTTCTTCTCTGGCTGATCGTTTCCGCGCTGATGGTCGGCGGGGCCATGCTCTTCCACCGGCTCTACCCCGAGGATTCGCCGTGGCTCGGCTTCCTCGTCCCGCCGCTCGTGCTCGTCGCGTTCTTCAACTTCATCGAGCATCTCGTCGCGCTGCCCAGCCTGCTCATCCTCCTGCCCGTCCTGCTCGGCGGCACGCTCTGGATGGCCGTCGCCGGAAAAGACTTCAAGCCCGCGCTCATCCTGCCCACCTCCGTCTTCCTCGCCTGCTTCGCCTTCACCCTCGGCGTCCGCGCGCTGCAGCCCGACATCATGTACACCTCCGACGGCGTCTCGGACCTGAACATGATCAACAATTTCCTGCAGGGCCAGACCATCCCGCCGCCCGACACCTGGCTGCCGCCCTTCCGCTTCGTTTTCTACTACGACATGCAGCACTACGCCGCGTCGATCGTCGGCCGACTGCTCGGCGTCGACATCGGCCACGCCGACAACATCGCGCACGCACTGCTCAACGCCCTCGTCTGCATGGCCGCGGCCGGCGCGGCGCATCGCCTGTCCGGCGAAAAACTTTTCGCCACGCTGGCCATGCCGGTCCTCATCCTCTCCGCCGCCACCGGCAGTTCCGCCTACCTCATCCTTTTCTGCCATAACCTCGATCCCTGGCTCGCCGCCGATCTCTCCACCGGCATCGTCAAGCCGCCCGACGCCAATCCCCTCTGGGCCGCGCTGGCCAACAATCTGCCCGCCGCGCTCCACGGGCAGGACGCCGACCACATCCTCGCCCATCAAACATTGCGCCTGCAGGTCCCCGGTTTCTGGACGTGGCGCGACGAATATCACGCCAACGCCTCGGGCCATCTCCTCACCATCCTCTCCGTCCTCATCGTCGCGGAACTCGCCAGCGCCCGCCGCGTCACCTGGCCGTGGGTGCTCGGCGCGGTCATGCCCATGCTGGCCTCGACCACCAGCGCGTGGGCCCTGCCCATCACCACGCTCCTCTGCTGGGTCATGCTGCCCACGGCCTGGTTCCTCGGCCGCCGGCCCGCCTCGCTCACTTCCACGCTCTGGACCCTCTTCGCCAGCGTCACCTTTCTCTGGCCCGCCTTCTTCAACTCCACCTCCAATCCGCAGGTGCCCGACATCAAGGCCATCGATCCGCTCGATCACGCGCCGCTGCTCGAAGTCGCCATCCAATGGTGGCCCATCCTTCTGCTCTGGATTTGCACCCTGTTCTATGTGCGCGGTCTCTCCTTCGGCGTCCGCTGGTTCCTCATCGTCGTGCCGCTCATGCTCGTCCTGATCGACACCGTCACCATCGAGAGCCGCTACAACACCATCGAGAAGATGTGGGGCTACACCTGGGCCGTCGGGCTCGTAGGATTCTTTCCCATCGTCGCCTCGCGCAAAAACGCCGCGTGTCTCATCGCCGCCATTGCGCTGCTCGCCTACGACTCCATCCGCCTCGGCGCGTCCGTGCGCGACCTCTTCACCAACGGCTCCTGGGACGACTCCCGCTTCCACCTCGAGGGCGACCGCTACATCACGCATGAGCCGCAGCAAAAACGGCTGCTCGACATCTTCGGCCAGTACAAGCACGCCGTCTTCCTTACCGGCGTCTGCGACTACTGCTACTACGAAGCCCCCGCCCTCGCCGTCTTCACCGGCAACCAGGCCTACAGCGCGTGGTACTGGTTCGAGTCCAACGCCAACAACCCCGACGAAGCCAACAGCCGCTCGAAGCAGAACAACGATTTCTACTCCGGCGCCATGCCCGACCGCCTCGAGTTCCTGCGCGACAAGAACATCACCGGCGTCCTCATCTGGCCCGGCGACAAGATCAGCGACGACACCCTTGCCGCCCTCAAAAAAGACCTCGCCCCCGACTACGACTACCTCGACTGCAAAGGCGAAGGCCCCCACAACGCCGGTGTCTTCGTGAAGAAAAGGTAGAGACGCAAGACCCTCGCGTCCCTGATTTCGAAAGTAGCCGCGCCGCGCGCCGCGGCAGCCCGTGATCCTCCGGGCCCGGGTGCGGCACCAGCCGCATTTCCGAGATCGCGCTACGCGCGACCCGCGCTGGGCCAGCGCGGGCTACCTTTGCGCGCCGCCATATTTTGGGGCTTCGGGTACCGCTCAATTTCATCCTTCTCAGGCTGCGGGGGTACCCTCTAACTTCGCCGGATGCCTGTACTCGTTGTTGGTTCCATCGCGCTCGATCACATCAAGACTCCCACGGCGGAGCATCGCCATTTGCTCGGCGGCTCGGCCTCGTATGCCGCGGTGGCGGCCAGTTTTTATGGCCCGGTGAATCTTGTCGGCGTGATTGGGGAAGATTTCCCGCCGCAGCACCGGGAACTTTTCGCCAAGCGGAAGATCGACCTCGAGGGCCTGGAAGTGGCGGCGGGCAAGACGTTCTGCTGGTCGGGCGAGTACGAGGTGAACATGAACAACCGCAAGACGCTTTCGGTTGAGCTGAACGTGTTCGAGAAGTTCCAGCCGAAGCTGCCGGAGAATTATCGCGACACGCCCTACGTGCTGCTCGGCAACATCGCGCCGTCGCTGCAGCGGATGGTTTGCGGGCAGGTGCGCAAGCGCAAGTTTGTCGTGGCCGACACGATGGATCTCTGGATCGGCATGGCCCAGGCGGACCTGCTCGCGTTGCTGAAGGAAGTCGACATGCTGATTCTCAACGACAGCGAGGCGCGGCAGCTCGTCGAGGAGGACAACGTCATCCGCGCGGGCAAGAAGATCGCGACGCTGGGACCGAAGTATGTGGCGGTGAAGAAGGGCGAGCATGGGTGCCTGCTCTTTGGCCGCGACGGGGAATTTTACAGCACAGGCGCGTTTCCGCTGGAGACGATCCACGATCCGACCGGCGCGGGCGACTGCTTTGCCGGCGGCGTGATCGGTCACCTGGCGAAGACGGATGATATTTCGTTCGCGAACATCAAGGAGGCGCTGATCCAGGGCACGCTGGTGGCGTCGTTCTGCTGCGAGGAATTTTCGCTGCGCCGGCTGGAGAAGCTGACGGCGGACGAGATCATGCACCGGCGCGAGGCGTTTGGGACGTACATTGCGTAGCGTAAGGCAACTGCTACTTTTGCAATTAAGTCGGTTAATGCTGACCAGAAATGCGCACATCAAAAATTGCCGCCCGATTGGCCCTGACGGGGCCACCTGGCATAGCCCAGGGTGAAACCCTGGGTACACGCATCCAAAGTGAAAACAAGCCCTGTAGGGGCGCGCTAATAATATCCTCACTCGTTAGGACGCCCCTTCGGGGCTGGACCTCCCTTTTTGGGCAAACCCAGGGTAGAAGCTCGGGCGAGCCCTCGCTTCAACCCTGGGCTATCTTGGGTCGCCCCCTTTGGGGCTGCGAAATTCGGCGTGAATTTTTAGGAGGCCCGGTGGAAAGCAAATGAGCCGTCCCAAAGATAACCGCAAAAAGGTGGACGTGGTGCGTTCCGCGCCGCCGCTGCACAATGCCTTTGCCGCGCTGGATGGGCTCGATGCGCTGAAGAATTTGCCCGCGCCGCCTCCGGAACCGGAGCCGGAGCGTGCGCCGGTGGAATCGAATCGGCCAGCCAAGCCGCCGAAGCCGGTTTACGAGAAGAATTCACGCGGGCGGTTGATCCTGCGGCGCGAGAAAAAAGATCGCGGCGGCAAAGTGGTTGTCGTGGTTTCCGGCTTCGCCGAGCTGCCCGGCGCGAATGCCGTGATGATCGGCAACCTGGCCAAGGAACTCAAGGGCAAGCTCGGCTGCGGCGGCTCGTTCGACCGCACCGAGATCGTGCTGCAAGGCGATCGTGCCGCGGCGGTGAATGCGCTGCTGGAGGAACTGGGATTTCGCGTCGATGGGGTGAAGAGCTGAGGTTCACACGGAGGCTCGGAGGCGCGGAGGAAAACTTTTGAGGTAGGGACGCGAGTCCCTTCGCGTCCCCGGACGGCAGGGACTGCCGTCCCTACCTCAAGAAATCTCCGAGCCTCCGTGCGAAATTCTAGACTTTGACGACGAAGCCCTGCGCGACGGCGTTGAACTTTTCGATTTGATCGAGCTGCCAGCCTTTGTCGTAGCCGAGTTCCTGGGCGAGCAGGGCGGCGGCTTTCGGCGCCATGCGCAGCGAGGCTTTGGCGTTGAGGAAGAGCGCGCGGGTGCGGCGGGCGAGGACGTCCTCGAGCGTGCGCGCCATTTCCTCGCGCGCGGCCCAGACGATCTCGGCGGCGACGTAGGGCAGCTCGGGGTCGAGCTTCACGCCAAGCGTGGGGTCGGCGTCGATCAGCTTGCGGATTTCGGGCGCGTCGGTGCCGTAGAAGGAGAGCGGGCCGAATTGCGCGGCGTTGGGCGTGTAGCCGTGGATGTTCAGGTTTTTGGTCACGCACTCCTTCTCGGGCAGGTCGCCGAGCGTGGCGGCCTGGTTGACGGCGTCCTGCGCCATGTTGCGGTAAGTGGTCCACTTGCCGCCGGCGATGCTGAGCAGGCCGCACTGGTCGATGTGCACGGTATGATCGCGCGAGAGCGCGGCGGTGTTTTTGCCGTCGCCCATTTTCACCAGCGGCCGGATGCCGGCCCAGGCGCTGAGGATGTCGGCCTTGGTCGGTTTTTTCGCGAGGTAAAGGCTGGCGGTTTCGAGCATGAACTCGATTTCCTTTTCCATGGGCACGGGCTCCAGCACGGCTTCGGAGATTGGCATGTCGGTGGTGCCGACGAGGGTGTGGTCGTGCCACGGAATGGCGAACATGACGCGGCCGTCCTTGGTGTGCGGGACGAGAATGGCGTTGGTGCCGGGCAGGAACGAGCGGTCGAGGATGATGTGCGCGCCCTGGCTCGGCGCGATCATCTTGGCGGCTGCGGAATCGCCCAATTGGCGCACCGAATCGGTGAAGGCGCCGGTGGCGTTGACGACCACTTTCGCCATCGCGTCGTGCGTCTGGCCGGTCTCGACATCCTGCCAGCTCAGGCCGTTGACGAGGCCGTCGGGGCCCTTGTGCAGCTTGGTCACGCGGGCGTAATTGAGCAGCGCCGCGCCTTGTTCCGCCGCGGTCGCGACCATGTTGATGAGCAGCCGCGTGTCGTCGAACTGGCCGTCATGGTAAAGCACGCCGCCGGTCAGGCCGTCCTGATTGACGCCGGGGATGCGCTTGATCGTCTCCTCCTTGGACAAAAGCTGCGAGGGGCCGAAGCCGTACTTGCCGGAGAGCGCCTGGTAAAGCTTGAGGCCGATGCCGTAGAACGGGCCTTCCCACCACTGGTAACTCGGCACGACGTGGGGGAGTTCGTGGACGAGGTGCGGCGCGTTTTGGCGCATCAGGCCGCGCTCCTTGAGCGCCTCCATCACGAGCGACACGTTACCCTGCTCGAGGTAACGCACGCCGCCGTGGGCCAGCTTGGTCGCGCGGCTGGACGTGCCCTTGCCGAAGTCGGCCTGCTCGAGCAACAGCACGGAGTAGCCGCGCGTGGCCGCGTCGACCGCGGTGCCGGCGCCGGTCGCGCCGCCGCCAATGATGATGATGTCCCAGGGTTCGGTGCGGGCGACGGCCCGTTCCAGCATGTTGATTCGTTTCATAGGAAAGTTCCGAGGAGAAAACTGAAGTTCGCTTAAACTACATCACAACGTCGCGCTCCGCGAATTTGAGCCGGCGAAAATCGTGCGCGGGCGGCCCTCGAGCTCGACCACGGAATGCTCGACGGAGCGGCGGAAATCGAGCGGCGTCTTGTGCGCGACCTGCTTGAAGACGCGGCTGAAATAGCTCTGCGACTCGAAGCCGGTCGCGTAGGCGACCTCGGCGATGGTGAGCGGCGTGTTGCGCAGCATGGTCATGGCGGCGCGGACGCGTTCGAAATTGATGTGGGTGGCGAGCCGCCGGCCGGTCTCACGGTGGAACAGATTGGAGAGATAATCGCTGGAGCAGTGCAGTTGCCGCGCGAGGAAGGCGACGCCGAGGTGGGAGTCACCCAAATGCGCCTGCACGAGCTGCCGCGTTTGCGAGATTTTGAGCTTCTCCACCGGCGCGGCGAAACGGACGCGGCGGATGGCCGACTGGAGCGTGGTGAAGTAGACGAGCAGCAGGCCCTTGATGGCGAGTTCGTACTCGGGCCCGGCGGTGTTGCTGATCTCCGCGATTTCCTCGAGATATTGCGCGAGCTGCTGGTACTTGGCCGCGTCGAAATACTCGGAAGCGGCCGCGACCGCGCCGCCATTGCCGTCGTGCTCCTGCAACTGGACGCAGACCGTCTCGTTGTAGACGCTGATGACGAGGTTCTCGAACGGTTCCGCGCGCGGCTGCACGACTTCGCGGTGCGGGATGCCGCCGGGGATGATCGCGATTTCGCCCGCCTCGATGTCGAAGCGCTCCTGGATAAACTCGAAGCGGCTCGCGCCCTGCAGCCCGATGATGAGGTCCGGGTTGAAGTGGAAGTGCAGGCCCGGGTGCTCCATCACGTGGTCGCGCAATTCCGGAACATGCAGGCGGTCCTTGCCCTCGTCGACTTTGCGCAGGCACTCGCCGAGAATGCGTTCACAGAGGGGAACGAGATCGCGCTTGCGGCGGCGGGAAACTTTGCTTGCAGGCATACCTAAGTATTTTACAAAAAATCAAAGTATTTTTGCTACGTCTGCGTTTGCTAAAACGCTATTACAAGAGTAGATATTTAGTCAACAAGCTCAAGTTATCCTCTGAATTGGCCGTTGCACCCCTTTTCCGCGGTTTTTCTGAAACTTGTTCGGGTGTTTCCTCCGGGGAGGGGAAAATGGTTCACGGAATCTAGGTTTTTTTATGAACGAGCTGAACACAAGCTCCCGCCGCCTGAGTCCGGTGCATCAGGTGCGGTTCACGGCGGAGACCCTTCGCCGCTGGATGGCGCTGTACACGGAGAGCATCCGCGAGTCCGAACAAATGCTCACCGATCTCGATGCCGCCATCGGCGATGCCGACCACGGGGCCAACATGCGCCGCGGCATGGACGCCGTCTCGGAGAAGTTCGACGCGATGGCGCTGGCCGATATGTCCGGCCTGCTGCGGATTATTTCCACGACGCTGATGTCATCGGTCGGCGGCGCGGCCGGCCCGCTTTACGGCGCGTTCTTTTTGCAGTGTTCCCACGCCACCACGCACAAGACCGAGCTGGGGCTCTCCGACCTGACGGCCGCGTTGGAAGCAGGCGTGCGCGGCGTGGTTCAACTCGGTAAAGCCGCCGTGGGCGACAAGACGATGGTCGACACGCTCACGGCGGCGATGGGGTCGCTGCGGTCCTCGTGCCATCACCACGACGCTCTGCCCGATGCGTTGAAGGCCAGCCGCAAGGCCGCGCGTTTGGCCGCCGAGGCCACCATCCCCATGGTCGCGCGCAAGGGCCGCGCGAGTTATCTCGGCGAGCGCAGCGCCGGCACGCAGGATCCGGGCGCGACTTCCTCCGCGCTGCTCATCGAAACGCTTTCCCAGTCCGTTCTCCTTACCTCGTTCAAACCCCGATCCACCACTGACCCCCGCCTGCACACCACCTCCATCCTCTTATGAAGAAGTACATCCTCGCCTTCGACCAGGGCACGACCAGTTCGCGCGCCATCGTATTCGATCATGACGGTTCCATCGTTGCCACCGCGCAAAAGGAATTCAAACAGTACTTCCCGCAGCCGGGATGGGTGGAGCACGACGCCAACGAAATCTGGGCCACGCAAAGCGGCGTCGCGGCCGAGGCGATGGCCAAGGCCAGGCTCAAGGCGCGCGACATCTCCGCCATCGGCATCACCAACCAGCGGGAGACCGCCGTCGTCTGGAACAAGGAGACGGGCGAGCCGGTCGGCCACGCCATCGTGTGGCAGGACCGCCGCACCGCCGGCTTCTGCGACCAGATGAAGAAGGATGGCCACGCGAAACTCATCCAGAAAAAGACCGGCCTAGTCATCGACGCCTACTTCTCCGGCAGCAAGGTGCGCTGGATCCTCGACAACGTGAAGGGCGCGCGGGCCGATGCCGAGGCGGGCAAGCTGGCCTTCGGCAACATCGATTCGTGGCTCATCTATAAGATGACCGGCGGCCGGGTGCACGTCACCGACCCGACCAACGCCAGCCGCACCATGCTCTACAACATCCACAAGGGCGAGTGGGACAACGAGCTGCTGGAAATCCTCAAGGTCCCGCGCTCGATGCTGCCGGAAGTGAAGGAGTCGAGCGAAGTCTACGGCACGTGGGAGGCGCACGACATTCCCATCGCCGGCATCGGCGGCGACCAGCAGGCCGCGCTCTTTGGCCAGGCCTGCCACAAACCGGGCATGGTGAAGAACACCTACGGCACGGGCTGCTTCATGCTCATGAACACGGGCAACGACGCGATGGCCTCGAAGAACAATCTCCTGACGACGGTCGCGTGGGGGCTTAACGGCAAGCTCGAGTACGCCCTCGAAGGCAGCATCTTCATCGCCGGCGCGGTCGTGCAATGGCTGCGCGATGGGCTCGGCATCATCAAGAAGTCGGCTGACGTGGAAGCGCTGGCGGCGAGCGTCAAGGACAACGGCGGCGTTTATCTGGTGCCGGCCTTCGCCGGCCTCGGCGCGCCGCATTGGGACCAGTACGCGCGCGGCACGATTTGCGGCCTGACGCGCGGCTCGAACGCGGGCCACATCGCGCGCGCCGCGCTGGAAGGCATCGCGTTTCAGGTCGCGGACGTCCTCTCGGCCATGGAGGCCGACGCCAAGATCAAGCTCAAGGAACTGCGCGTTGACGGCGGCGCGAGCGCGAACAACGTGCTCATGCAATTCCAGGCCGACCTGCTCGATGTGCCGGTCGTGCGGCCGAAGATTCAGGAAACCACGGCGCTCGGCGCGGCTTATCTGGCCGGCCTGGCCACGGGCTTCTGGAAGGACCAGGCCGAAATCGCCAAGCAGTGGCAGGTGGACCGCACCTTCGACCCCGCCATGAAAGCGGCGAAGCGGGAACAGCTCCGCGCCCAGTGGGACAAGGCGCTCGAGCGTGCCCGCAAGTGGGAAGACGCGGAATAACTTCGAGAGAATGCACCCCAACCCAAGGAAAAAAGAATGAAACGAATCCAAGCGAATCGTCTGCTCGCGGCTTTGATCGGCGCGGCTGGCCTGTGCCTCATCACTTCCGTCGCCGCCCGCGCGGGCAGCGACGGCATCACGCCCAACATGGCCGCGCCCTCGAGCGTGGACAACGCGAACAAGTCCGATTTCTGGCACCAGCAGTACATGCTGGGCGATTGGGGAGGCAAGCGCACCGAGCTTGAGAACGAGGGCATCAAGTTCGATTTTAACAACATTGGCGATTTCCTCACCGACGTCACCGGTTCGCAAGTGCACCACGCCACCTACTTCGGCCGGTTCCGCTTCACCACCGACATCGACTTCAACAAGCTCGCGGGATTCGACGGCGAATTCTTCTTCTCGCCGATCTGGCAGTACGGCCAGAACCTCTCGGGCCAATACCTGCACGTCAACACGCTGACCAGCAGTATTGCCGGGACGAACTCCGTGCGCATCGACCAGTTGTGGTACCAGCAGGGGTTCCTTAACCACGCGATAACGGTGAAGCTCGGCCAGGTGGCCCCGGTCAATGAATTCGGCGCGACCGACTTCTTCGACATTCTGTTCAACGACGAGCTCGGCTATGCGCCCAACGCCATCTTCCCCACGCGGGAACCGTTCAGCCCGGCGGGCAAGCCCGGCATCATCGTCTGGGGCGATCTTTCGCCCATCACGCCCGGTCTGTACGCCAAGGGCGGTGTCTTCACGGCCTACGATGATCCGTATCATCCCGACGGCAACGGCGTGGGCTACGGCGACGATTTCAACAACGGCATCGCGGCGGCATTCGAGGTCGGTTACAAGGAGCAGAATACTTCCTATCCCGGCGTTTACAAACTGGGCACGACCCTGGGCCAGCCGAAGGGCGGCTACATCAACGTGTCCAACGGCGACCACTACGACAGCGATTACAACGTCTACTTCACGGCGGAGAAGACGGTTTATCATCCGGAAGTCGCGGCGACGGCCAGCGACCCGAAGGACGCGAAGTCGATGAAGTCGGGCGGCGAGACGCTCGATACCAAGCGCGGCCTCGACCTGCTTCTCGAACTGGTCGGCGAGCCGGGTGATCGCAACTCGCTGGGCTATGAGGCCACGGTCGGTGCGCGCTACACCGGGCTGTTCGATTGCCGTCCGGAGGACAAAATCGGCGCCGGCATCATCTACTCGGACAACAGCAATTCCGCCAGCGCGGCTTATTACGATGCCAACCAGCGCACGCTCGGCGGTGAGTTCACCTTCGAGCTCGACTACCAGTACAACCCGGCGCCGTGGCTCTCCATCCAGCCCGACGTGCAGTACATCATGGATCCGGGCGGCGATTATCAGCGCCAGGACATCGTCGTGCTGGGGTTGCGCACCATCGTTCGTTTCTAATTCAGTAAAAAAAATCAGCAAAGGAAGTTCTATGAAATTCACTAAAGGCCAGGAATTCATGGCCGAGTTTTTGGGCACGTTGGTTCTCATTTCGTTTGGTTGTGGCGTTTGCGCCATGGTCGGTCTGTTTGGCAGTAATCCGGCGGTGCCGGGGGAAGTGGTCAAGGGCGGTTACACCAACATCACGCTCGGGTGGGGACTGGCCGTGACCTTCGGCATTTACATCTCGGGCACGATCAGCGGTGCGCACTTGAACCCGGCGGTGAGCCTGGCCATGGCGGTCACGGGGCGCATGCCGTGGTCGAAGGTGCCCCACTATGTCATCGCGCAAATGCTGGGCGCCTTTGCCGGCGCGGCCTTGGTCTTCCTCGACTTTTATGCGAAGTGGCAGCTGGTCGATCCCGGTTACACCGATGCCACGCGCTGGGTGTTTTGCACCTTCCCGGCCGTGCCCGGATTCTGGCCCGGCTTCATTGACCAGGTGATTGGCACCGCGCTGTTGCTGGGGCTGATTCTCGCCGTGGTCGACAAGCTCAACTGCCAGCCGGGCTCGAACCTTGCGCCGATCGTCATCGGTCTCATCGTCGTGGTCATCGGCATCTCCTTTGGCGGCATGAACGGGTATGCCATCAACCCGGCGCGCGATCTTGGGCCGCGCATCTTTGAAACCATCGTCGGTTTCAAGAACAATGGTTTGACTGATGGCAGCAATGCCTGGTTGCCGCCCGTGCTGGGTCCGCTGGTCGGCGGTGTGCTCGGCGCACTTGCCTATGACCTCTTCATTGGCCGCGCGCTGGTGAAGGCACACCGGATCGTTACCGAGCAGCGCCCCGAGGGCATGGACGCTTCCTACAAAGAAGCGGCCTGATTCCCAGCCACGGAAGGATACCTCATGAAAAAGCTCATCAACTCCCCCGAGAACGTCGTTGTGGAGGCGCTGCAGGGCATGGCCCTGGCGCACGCGGACCTGATCAAGGTCGAGTACAACCCGAACTTCATTTATCGCAAGGATGCGCCGGTGAAGAACAAGGTCGCGGTCATTTCCGGCGGCGGCAGCGGCCACGAGCCGATGCACGGCGGATTCGTCGGCCGGGGCATGCTGGACGCCGCTTGTCCCGGCGCCGTCTTCACCAGCCCGACACCGGACCAGATGCTCGCCGCGACGAAGAAAGTCGATTCGGGCAAG
>Ga0209611_10007702_pt1 | contig 17156 bp, 9 predicted proteins | sample S1TSphgellanicum_3_FD_187693 | JGI IMG/M metagenome (GOLD analysis project Ga0209611, IMG submission 187693) | Host-associated microbial communities from peat moss isolated from Minnesota, USA - S1T2_Fc - Sphagnum magellanicum MG (SPAdes) (version 2) | ecosystem: Host-associated > Plants > Peat...
AGAGTGAGCGGCTTCAGGGCCGGCTTCATCGCGCGGCTTCAGGGGCGGCTTCATCGCGCGGAGTTAAGGGAGGCTTCATCGTTCTTTTAATATAAGAGATGTGTTATTTGGAGCTGGTACAAACGTTGCGGACACCAAAAGCTGTCATCGGAATGTCGCCGAAGAAGGAATCCAAGAACACTTGTGTGAAAGAGACTAAAGAGGAGCAGGGGCCAATGTCTGAGGATGCGCAGATGTGTCTGAAGACGGGAGATACTAAGGGAGAAGTCATCAAGAGCGACGGATCCAAGCCGGAACAGTCTGAGGAGGACGTCAAGTCACACCCTCACTATATTTAGCTACTGTCCGTAGCCACTGTCCGTCCGGAGTCAGGGGAAGGAACTTTCTTCCTTTACAATATATAATACCCTCTTACTTCCCCCCTTCACACTACCTGGGTAACTATGTATCTAGGTAGAGACTAAGTGCTATTTTAGTAAGGCACCTGGTGATAACACAAGTTAGCCAGATGTATGTGAATTATTTTACATGGTTAACCACCCTGGTTAGCTACAGGATAGGAGTATAACCCAAAAGTGTTTCTTGTAGCCCACACCATCCATCCAGTGTTTTCTTTTCCAATTGTCAAACGTTTGTCAAATGTCGACCTCAAAAACATGACTTTGACCTAGACAAAGGATTTCATGACAAAAACTGCCAAATTCACAAGGTTTCAGGAAAAAATAAATCCAAATCATCAAAAGTTTCTGATGAGTTCCAGTAGGCAGCCAAGCATAGAAGGATTCTGTTTTTATCCACTTTCATGTCTAGTGTATAGCCAAAATTCGGCTAAATCACTTTTTGGATGATCCTCACTTTGGTTCCATCACAAAATCCTTTAAAAAAATATTACATCCATTGTCCATGGTGCGCTTGTGGTCGAGTTAATCAGTGCAAAGAACAGAATAGAATGCAAATGAACAATTGTGCCCTAGAAATAATGGTGGACAAATCCTCTCTAGCAAACTTACATAGGAAATTTTTATTTTCATTAAAAATTATTTATTTTTCGTATTTTCCATCCAGCATAAGCATGTGAATGAAAGGAAAGCATCTTTACCAACCCAACTCTAGACATCATTTCTCATCCTAGTGAGCTTTTTAGGGCAAGGCTAATAGGTCAAGGCCTCAAGGTGAACTAGGTGCAGAATGCACCTAGGGGGCACCGTCCCTCGCACAAAGGGATTTCTGAGGGCAGATTCTACTAAAAATAGTGTTTTGGTTTCCTCAAAACCAGCACTTCCTTTAAAATAGGCAGTTTTTTGTTTCTGGAAAGGCCATCTTCTACAATCTAAGAAGTATGAAATGTGTGCAGAATCGGCCCTCCAAATCCTTTATGTCCTGATTGTGTATGACATAATGCATGGCATAACTTGTTTGAACTTTGGTCTGGTGTTGGGGTCCTTGATTCATTAAGCACCTTTCTATCTTTGATGGGCCATGCCCTCACATGGGATAGGGCATATCCTATTTGGTCTGCCTTGCACTAAAATGTTTGATTCCACATTGGTGGATTTGGGGTTTTTGGGATTTGCTTTGTTGCCTTTTTTTTTGTCAAGGTTGTCCAAGGTTGTTATTCTTTTGTTATCTAATGTAGATTCTCATGATGAACCCACCTCCATGTGTCACATTTAAAGGTTCTTTTATGTTAGGGAGGGCTTATTCTATTTCAACATTTTGTATTGTGTGAAATTTTGGAAAAGTGTGACATGAGAAGAAGATGTGTGAATGCCTAGCTTAGTTTTGGGTTAATTTTATTTAAGGATTTTGCTAGATTGCAATGAAAGTGACAAGAGGGAGGCCATTCATCCAATGGATAACATGGTTCATTTGTTGCTTCAGTTGATGGCTTAGACCATGTGATCACATTATCATCATATCATGACAATATGAAAGCAAACACCATCACCATTGCCATTACATTGTGGCAAGCTCCCTTGCCATTTCCCACTTTGTTGTGTGTGCAATATAATGAAACTCCTTCACCATCTATTGCATATGTTTAGAAAATTTTGCTACTTTCAACATAGTGTTCACATCTACATATTATAGACTAGGAAGTCCAAACTCCAAATTTTAGACTCCATCACTTTAAAGTTCAAACTAAATAAGTTCCATCACTACCATTTTCACATTGTTTTAATTATGTTCAACGAATTTCATAATCACCTTGTGCTTTTGGAAGGTGCACACGACAACGTTGCATTGGACTTTGAAGTTTGGTTGCACTAATGTTGGCATGAAGATGCATGAATTTTCAACATTGAGTGAGCTCCAAGTTTGGTGATTGACCATTGATATTCAAAACTAGGTTCCAAACTTTATGCTTATCGTGTGCACCTTTGCTTTCCAATATTGCAAGGGAGCGACCAAGCTCATTTGGAAAAAAAAGACCATGGTAGCTTTGAGTTGGGCTTCGCTTTTGCCATTACAATGTTGTGACACACATGAAGAAAAGTTTAGAACACAATTTGACCTTGAACAAAATAAAATGACCATGAACTAAAAAAAACCATGGAAAATAAATTTTGGGGGCAAGTAAGTTCACTTTTTAAATGATGACAATGGTGGTGAATTAAATGACTTGTGTTTTCTCCACTGCAATGTTGCAAGCTTGCAATACACATAAAAGATGACTAAAAACATTTAAGTTGACCATGCACATTCATGAATAGAAAAAGAAGACCATGAGCCAAAATAAAATGAAAAATAAGGGGGCAAACAAGCTCATTTTTAAAAAAAAGACAAGTTAGTTTGTGAATTGGGTTTTGTTATTGCTATTACAACCTTGTAGCACACATGAAGACAAGTTCATGAACAAAATTCAACCTTGAAAAAATAGATAGCCATGAACAAAAAAAAACCATGGAAAGAAAAACTTGGGGGTGAACAAGCTCAATTGAAAAAAATGATGATGGCAATGGTGAAAATGACGTGTTTCTTTTTGTCATTGGAATGTGATAACACACATAAAAGATGATTGGGAACATTTAAGTTGACCATGCACATTCATAAATAGAAAGAGACCATCAATCAAAATAAAAAGAACAACAAATGGGCAAGCAAGCTCACCTTTTTTAAAATGTTAGCCCATGAATTGGCGTTTTGCTTCATCGCTACAACCCTTCAACAAACATTAAAAAAAACACAAACAAAGTTTGACCTTAAACAAAAAAACACCATTGACAAAATATCATTCACCTAAAAAAATTGATGACAACAACAATGACAACAACCTATGTTTTTGTTACAATGCTATAACAGACATAGATTATGATTGGGAATAAAAGTTGACCATGAACCAAAAAAAAAAAACAAAGGGGCAAAAAGCTCACCTAGAAAGAAAGCGAATGGTAGCCCATGAGTTGGGCTTTGATCCTACTCTTACAACCCTGTAGCATGCATGAAGGCAAACATGAACAAAATTTGACCTTTAACAACCCAAAAAACCATGAAAAAAAACATTTAGGGTGAGGAAGTTCACTTTTAAAAATGACAACAATGATGGTGAAATCAAATAGGGTGACAAGCTGGGTTGCATTCCAAGGTTGCTACAACATTATAGCTCCTACACAACACAAAAAAGTGGCATGGGGAACACCACAAACTTCAACAAAAGATGAACATGAACTATATAAAAGATGACCTTGACCAAAACAAAAAATAAAAACCAACAAAAAGTGATGAAGAATGACTTCACTTTTTAAAATGACAATGATAGTGAGCTGCATTACATTGTTGTCACTACATAGTGGTGCACATTATTGTTGTTACACACTATTGTTATTATACATTGCTACAGACTATAGTTGTTGCACATTACACATTGATGTGCACTATTGTTACTACATGTTACCATCACTACATGCTTGCAACTCTTCTTTCCACAACACAAAAAGTTGGGAGCACAAAGAACACCACAAACTTAATATTAAATGATTATAATTAAAACAAAAAAAGGGGGATGATGATGAACTTGCTCACTTGAAAAAAGATGACAAATGCAACCAAGAAAGTGACATGTTCATAGTGAAACACTTCACCAGAGTGTGTGAGGTTCATAAACATATTAAGCTTCTAAGTTTGCAATGAACGACTATGGTGGGTAGCACATTACACACAACTTCAAAAAACCCACAAATAGCTAGATCGTAGGGTTACCCATTTTTACACTTACACAACCAATTTTTTATACATGGCCTTGTAAGTGTTTTAAACCTCATTTACAACTACACACATGTAAGTGTAAGCGTAATAGTAACATTTTCCAAGACTTGTAAATGTAAATTAATTAACACTTACATGATTTTAAATGCCCAACATTGGTTATTACTACAGTAGTTGTCATATTACCATCAATATGGCAAAGTGGAACATGTTTTGTGATTTCATAGATATTACTATGGCTTGTGTCATTAGACCAAGTGTGAACCCATTACAAAATAGGGAAATTCAACACGTGAACATTGGTTTGCAATCTATGTATCAATTTTTGAGCAACCAAATATGAAAGGAAATCATGGTTGAATTGAATGGTAAGCCTTCAAGTGTTACCACAATCTCAACTGATTTTTCCTTCCAAAACATGGTTTTTTGGAATTTATTTGAATTTTCAACAACATAAATCATTTTTAAATCAATATTTCCCACATTTTGAATCCAAATCTTACCAAATAAATTCCATTAAATCTTGTTCATCAAGATCTTTTCAACAACACCAAATGCACATTCCAATTTTTCCAAAAAAATTAGCTACAATTTAATTTATTTTTTAGTGAAAAAATCATTCCATATTCAAGAACTTTTGCACCGCAAGTCCAAACGTCATGGAACCAAGCCCATGCACCCTTCCTCATCAAGAGCTTTCCAAAGACACAAAGAACATGATCTAAAGCATCCCGGTTTGGTGGATCCCATAACTACAAAATGGGTGAAAGCACAATCAAGTAGACTAGTTAGTGTATTTTTTTAGGTTGAATTATAAGTACCTTGACATATATCATGAAATTATCAAACATGTAATTTGGTTGGGTAGAAAGATTGAAGTTAATATGGTTCTAGATTTTATGTGAAAAAACATATTTAATCAATAGTTAAGTAAGATTATTGTGATTGAAAGTAGGTGCTAGTAAATGTCTTGTTTCATAAAAGTAAATGCAAGTAAATTAAAACAATATCCAAATCAAAAAAAAAATTAAAAATGGGAGCCTTAAAATATACCATAGATTTTGTGAAAACATGTAATTTAGAAATGTTATATTTGGGTTTTGGAAATGAAATAAGTTTAAGACATTTAATTTTGAAATTTTCAAACGCATGATTTTCACACTTTTATGATGCAATTCATTCTCGTTCTTATGAAATTTACATTCTTATGATGTCAATTGAGGTTCCATGGTTTTGCATTATGTAGGAGGAGTTCTTGAATTATTTTCATGCTTAAATGTGAAAATCACTACTTTCGAATTAGAGAAGGCTAGTTTTATGGTCTACTTGATTATGTTTTCACCCAAAGAAAACAAACTACCTTCTTTTATAGACAAACAAACCTATCTCAGTCATACCCCATGTCTAAGAGAATAATTAATTTTTATCACAACTTACACATCTTTGAATCCCCACCTAGTTGGTGTTAAGGGGATACATGCATTAAATTTGTCAACATGGGAATTATCTTTTTTGTTATGTATGGACTGATGAAATGAATGTGGATTGATCAAACAATTTCTAGAAACAACAAATACCAAAGTGAAGGTTTTGAAAATGGTTGAAAAGTTTATCCAAAAAGATGATGTTATAATATATGCATGGTATAATGGCCTAGATCAACATAAACATTATGATCCTTAAAATTCCATGGATATTGCCTCTTAAATATATATGTATTATAAAATCAAAGAAAATGTTATTTGCATTTAATGGTATCTCATCTTAATCCAAGCCAAAGGTTATGAAAAACTAAATATAATCATACAATATTAATGTTAATTTTTGCCTGATTCATTTGCTTGGTATTGTACACCAGAAAAAGTCATAGCTACCCATTTATTGGTCCCTTGACCTTGTCCATGACTAAACTAACTTTCATTAAAGTTGACCTTGACTTTAACTTGATGGACAAGGTCAAAATTAAACCTTGTCATGGTTTGATCATGGCTAAATTAACTTTCGGTAAACTAACCATGTTAAACCATTTATGAACCTAACTAGCCATGGCTATTTATTTACAAGGTTCAACTAACCATGGGTAAACTAATATGGTAAAATTAACTTCTTAGTTAATTTAACCATGATTAATTTAGTCAAATTCAGTTTAGCCAAAAATTTATATTATTAAATTATAATTATTTTAAAAATATTATAATTACTAATGTTGTTACTTATTAATGAATGCTACTATTATTCAATAGTAATAGTAATAATAATAATAATTTTATTATTTTAAAATAATGAATATGATATAAAAATATTATTATCAGTGTAATTAGTTGTCATTATTATTATTATTTAACAGATATTATTTAAGTTATATTATAATTTTTTAATTATGGTATAATATTTGTTGTTAGTAGGTTACATTAATTAGCTTATAATTATTTATAATTAATTACTATAAATTATTTAAAATCTTTTATATATATATATATATTCATCATTAGTTTTTTTTTCAATAACTATAATTTTACTTTTAAATATATTATTAATTATGATAATATGGCTAGTACCTTAATGTAGGCTAAATACTAACCAAATTTAGCTATTAATTTAAATTAGGTAATAATAATATAATATTATTAATTATTATAGATAATCGTAACTATTAAAATGTTATTATCATTATATTATATTATTATTACCTATTTGGTTTTGTTAGTTATTACATAATTAATTTAGCTAGTAACTAAATTAGGTTAGTATGACATAGGTAACATGTAATATTTGCATGTAGGTTATAACTACATTGGTTGCACTTGCGACTAAGTTTTTTATCCCATATTTTTTGCCCTAGATTCTAGATGTGTACATTATATAAATAAATGTATTTCTCTTGTTCACAAACTAAGTACCAAATCTCATTTGCGATGGGCTAATGAAAGAAGTTCAACCTTAAAGGTTAAACCCAAAACCTACCTACCTAGCTTAACCTTAACATCCTATGTACCAATGATATTTTAGTTCTAAATAACCAAGAGCTAATAGTAGCCAAAGGTTTGAAAACCCATGTAGAGTGTGACAATGATGCATTAACACAAATGCAGCCCCCAACCCTCCCCACCCCCAAATCCAAGGGGATAGCAACTTGTGGAGATGGTGGTGGTAGGAAGGCTAATGAAATTGTGGTGCAGTTTCCACCTACTCCAATGAAAACCACTCAGGCTCCAACAACCAAGTTGGAATTCAAGCCAAATATTCGATGCATTTTTTACCACCTCATGATCAAACTAGTAATAAGAAGGGGAAGAATGTAGTAATTAAAATAGTTGTGGTTGAATTTTGGAAACAACTCTCCCCAAATAAATCTAACAAGAAAACTAGAACAATGCATGCTCAAGTGGACACTACAAATGCACTTTATAAAACTTGTCATAGGTCCAAATAGTGGTCAATGTAGTTCCTAAAATAACCATTGATCATTGAGTATTCTAGGTGTAGGTAAAAGGCTCAAACTAACATTTATACTTATGTGATGGCAGACCCCATTGTCAAAGTTTGGCACCAAATGTTGGATTTTTCACCCCAGATATCTCGGTGTAGTGGTGCCAAAAGGGATTGCAGGTGTGAACAAGAACTCTAAGAGCCTTGCCACACTCAGGCTCCCTACTTTATGCGGGGAATTCAACGTTCATGGTGACCAAGGTACATCAACATGGGACTCCGTGTTTGAGCCTTGAATTCAAACATCTTCCATGGGCAAACACTTTGGATGTTGCATGTGTAAGCATTACATGTGAAAAGGCTTACATTTGATGGGCATGTAATTACTTGATCAAAAAATGAAATGGATATTTCCTTGTAAAATGCATTGGTCCTTAATATCGACTCTTATTATCTTGACATTAAACATTTTATGCAATGTGTTTAAAATGTTTGTTCATTTATAATCGTCGACGTGATATCCACCAACTTTTTACGACAGATCATGTCATATATAATATTTTGCAATGTCAAACTCCATTATCCAAGGGGTCCCCCTCCACTCTTGTTTGATATATCTGAAAGTGGTATTCTACATTAAACCCAATTTTGATTTATAATCAAGAATGATTACTATTTCATGTTGTGCGTCATATTGAAACTATCATGGATTGTGGAATTTTGATCGAAACACCTTGAATCATCCTCAAACCTAAGATGATATCACCATAGCTTTTTGGAAAAGCTCATTGTTCTTCATTCAATTTTTTTGTATAATGCCTTTGGCCATCCTACCTGCTCATAACTCCACACCTTGAAAGATTTGTGCACATGATATTGTGAATAGCAAAAGGCATCGCACTGTTTAATACTCAACTCTTGATTGGCAAAATACAATAATTGGTCTTAGATGGTCTGTCATTAGTGGCCTCCCACATCTTTTTATAGTTTCAATTTTCATGTGTATGGGTGGGGCATGAGAGATAGTAAGCCAACCATTTCAATGTGAGAATAAGGCCCAAATACAAGGTATGGGTGAAGGCTATTGATTTTATTTTTTAAAAAAAATTTAAAAGGTGAGGGGAATGGGGATACAAGAAGTTTGGATGATCTTTTGGTGATGAATTTTGACAATATTGCAAACTCAAAAATTGAAAAGAACTATCTTATCTCAAATTTCATGTTTTTACATGAGAAAATTAACCAAACTTTCCATGATGAACTTTCTTTTTTGTGGGAAAAATTTTAGTCACATTTGTACACAACTTTCTTCTTCAGTTTTCTACACTTTGGACAGCTTATAACCCAGACAGGGTATAGTATTAGTGTACTAATAAAAAGAGGGTGTTGAAGAGGCTTGAGCAGAGGTGTGAAGAAAAAATGTCATGGCCAGTGAAGTTGCTGGATTTGATGGCCTTATTTTGTTTTGAAAAGTTTATCTCGAGTGAACTAACAGTTGTGAAACGTGTTGGTAAGTTTGCGAGAATATTAGAAGATCAATGGAGCTGGAAAGTCTTGGAGTCTTGAGTCCAAAGTTCATACGGCCACTAAAAAGTCAAACTCTAAGGAGGTGAAGGTAGTGTGATTGCTGGCTTACACTGGCCATGGTATTTAGAGGTGTACATTATTTTCAATGTTCAGCAAAATAGGGTTGTGTAATTATGAATGATTTTGCTTTCAGGCTAATGGGATTGCTAAATTTTTGCACATTACTTGTGAACATTAATTGTTTTACAACCCAATTAACTCATTGTCATCAATTAAAGCTAAATCGTCCTTAGGTCTTTCTTAGGATGCTTGGGAATGATGCAACATTAAAAAAACTGGGAAAAAAATAGGTACAAAAAAACTTGGAAGAATTGGGAATGAGTGCGAATCAAATAAAATTAGTGTTTAAGTTACAGTATATATAGCTGCAAGAGAGACATTCATTCATCAATCATTTTGAAAAATGAAATGGTCGCTCGCTCAGTAGCCTTCTTCAGAATACATTTTTCAAAATTCGGATCTGCTGTGCAATTACTAGATAGAGGTTTTCTGTAGAAGATTTTTCTACCCCATTGTGCGAGTTACAACCTCTGTTTGGGAATAAGAAAATCCTTACTCGGACCTCAGTACTGCTGCAATACTTAGTAATTGTCTAACCAACGATGACCCAGATGGCATAGAGAATCCCGGGAATATATCCCAAGATTGTCAAGAGCAGGCAAATCCAGAACTCCGTCTGCAAACAGCAAAATAATGGCATTGTTAAGAGACAGTTCGATTCATTCTTGGGACAGTAGTCTGATTCTAATTGTTGTCCCAATTGAAACAAGCACCTCTTGTTTAAAATAAACACCATTTTGCATTTTGAGCTTAATTTCTACATCTCTAACAAGTACTTCTTTTGTACATGTATGCTGTGGGAAACAACAAGGAAGGAAAGAATTGAAAAACTACAATGAAAAGAATCCACTGCTTGGAACAAACCCACTTTGCAATTGAACTTTTCCTCTACATGATCTCTGACCACAAAATTTGAGTTATCAACCATGCCCGGGGCTCAAATCGACGATGTTTAACAGTGACGTATGAGCTGATGAAGAAAACTTACCCGGCACCCATATTTCAGGAACACTCCCAAAGGAGGCAAGATGATGGCCAACAACACATCAACGAAGGTATAGGTCCCTCTGGTTCCGACCGGCATTTTTGCTGTGGTACACCCACGTGAGCTGGAGAAGACAAAAAAGTGAGCTGCTTTTCCAAAAGAGTGAGAGAGAGAGTGTCTCTGAAAGCTCTAAAACAAGCTATGCAACTGGGAGCTGATCTATGCAAAATTAAGCTTCAGAAAACAGCAGCTGTATGCAGTTAATTGCAGCAGAGAAGATGGGTAGATGTAGATGCAGTAGAGCTTGGTGGGATGCTAGGGCTTTATATTTGAGCTCCATGGATGTGTGTGCGCTCACCACGTTGAAATTTTGGAGAGTTTTTGGCAACTCAATTGTTAGATGGCAGTCTGGAGAACCGCCACGTGACAACAGACACAACGTTGGCAGCCACTTTCCAAAGCTAGAATTTGCAGATTCTGGACTTTGGAGTGCAAATTCTAGACTTCCAAATTCTGCTGCGCTGGCGCTGCTTTGCCGCTGGTACATGCAAATTGCTGGCTGGCATGCCGAACCGACTAACCCACTTGGACAGAAAGTCCGCCAGTGAGGTAAGTAAATGGAAATAGATTTTTTAATTTTCCTCTCTGATTTGTAGCCAATTTTGGCTAATTTCTCTTGTGGATGATTGCCAGTTTGGTTACATCACAAATTATTTTTTAAAATTAAAAAAACGAAAAACCCGTCACAAAACCCTTGTGTATGTGTGTGTGCATGTGTGAAAATACTTCATTTGGGTTTGCTAGTCTATTGCAATCGATGAAAGTGCAAAGAAAAACAACAACAAATATGATGAGCACACACATCATAATTTGGGGGAAGGTTTTTTTGGCCTTCAGTTTTGCATAGGTTTCCAGGTTTCAGAAAATGAAAATTAGTTTGCACAAAATTATAGCATTTAGTCTTCAACAAGGGGAATTGTGTTGATGTTTTAACATTAATTTGATTGCATTCCACAGAAAAGACTAATGCAAGAAAAGGGGGGAAATAAACAATGTTGCCATAACTGTGGTTTTCATCATGGAATTCAAAATTTCAAGTCTAGAAATGCTCTAGCCTACTAGGGTTTGTTTCTCTTCTATTTTTTTCCTTCTTCAATTTTGTGAAGTAGGTGGGAGTGGCAAGCATCCACAAGAGGAATGAGCCAAATTTGACTAGAGCTCAGACAAGATTTTTTTTTTTTAAATAATTAGAATCCTGCTTTGTTTTTGGCAACCAGCACAAACTGATTATTAAATATAGCACGTTCAGGATTTTCTCTCTCAAAATATGGTGGCAAAAAATATATATATATATCAGGACTCTTCAATTTTTAAATTTTCCTCTATGAACTGTAGCCAAATTTGGCTAATTCCTGTTGTGGATAATTGCCAGTGTGGCTACATCACACTATTGAAAAAACACAAAACAAATAGAATTAATCATACACTCAAAACTGTCAAGAACTCTTTTAAACTGCCCCAAAACCAAAAACTGTGTCCAAATGTGGGAAAAAAAATTGTGGGAAACAATTTTTTTTAAATTAATAAATAAATTCGAAATTTTGGCAAATCTTTAAATGTTTTAAACAGGGAATTTCCGAAAGAATATTCCTTTCTAATTATTGGGGTCAAGTTTTTGGCGAAAATTTGGCGCCAAAAAAGTTTCACTGTTCACACAGTGCAAACAATGGCACAGTAAACATGGACACGTGGAATAAATCACACGGTGCCCAAAATTTTGATTCCAAGATTATCAGACACGTTGGCACTGTCGCCACGTGTAAGTAGAATCCACCACGTGTCGGAACGCGGAATCTGGGCGTGTATTGTTGCAAATGGCTAGCCAATGCGTGCCACCCACGAGTCCGCCAGGCCAGGACCACGACAAACGAAGCACTTTCCATCGCAGCTGGCTGATTTTATGCTTAAGCTAAATGTAGGGTTATGAAAGAACCTGGCAAGAACAACAGATGACAAGGAAAGAGTGAACCCAGCACCCACCAGCCAAAAACCATCCATTGGATGTCTATTATGACTTAGTTGAGGATGAACCTTCATCCTCAACTGAGTTTATATCTAGTCACACCTTGGTAAACCTACCAATCTATGATAGTAGGTCCTACAGATAGGTAAACAGGTAAGAAAATAGGTGCTTACTAGGTAAGTAGATTGTTTATACATTAGGTGAGGGTTGATTTTATTCTACCTAGTAATAACCTGCTTTGCCCCTTGTTAGGAGGTAGGTAGTGAAAAAATGCAACTGAGCTAACCACCATGGTTAACCAGGGAACTGGAAACCAACAGAAACCTGTTTCCTGACCACTCACCATCCATTCAAGTCATGGTCAAGTGGGTGCTGGTTAACTCTGGTTAGATGACAATAATAAAACTGTCATTTGTTTGGTGGAACTTGGGTCTGCCTATTGGGAAGCGACTACACATTAATGTAGGATTTGGGAATAATTTTGGCTTGAACTTGACCCAATGTGTGAGTAACATCTGAAGTACTATGTGTGCATATATTGATGGGTAGGAATGTCATATGCATATATGTTGATGGGTAGGCATGTAGCTAGATGAGCAGTTCTAAACCCAGTAAGGGAAGATTTTAGTGTAAAGTTTGAACCTGCCATAAAATGCAGAGTCATTATGTGATAAGCTGCTAGTATTAAAATGACCAAAACAGTTTGAACTCAAATTTCCAATAGGTACTAGGGTAAACCGGCCCATGACCAAACACTTAAGGGTTCAAACTCCAGGGGTTCAGTAATTAGCCATTTTCTGGTCATGGTCATAAAAAAAAGTTTAGTTGTCCTTTGAACTAGAGCATTAGTGGGCCTTTATAGAAGTTGATTCTGAGCTAGAATGAGAAAGTTATGACCCCCAAAAGTTAAGGGGGTCTTGTTGTTTGAAAAAATTTGGATAGAACATATAAGGCCCTTATTTTCATGCACTTTAGACCCTATGAGCAAACACTTAAAAACTTATGAAATGATACCTTACCTCTTATAAATAATAAATATATTTTTAATTAAGTTTGGATTTTTTTAATTATTGTTTATATTTTTCAAAAATTGTAATAAGGTCAAATATTTGCAGCACAAGCCACATAGTCACAAGGCTTTAAGGGTTTTGAATTTTATTTTTTTTGGAACAATAGCCTAGTACCCTAAAATCGACAATCCTTGTGACGCCACATGGGCCAATACGCTTGTCTCTCCCCAAGATGTGAAAGAAGGATGTTGGGGCAATGGCCACCACAATTCTCTCCCTCTATTTCTCATCTCCATCACCACAATTCTCTCTCTCTCCTTCTCATCTCCATCACCACAATTCTCTCTTTTTCTCCCTCTCATCTCTTTGAGGTCTCTTTTTCTCTCCCCCTTCGTTTGTTGTCAATATGTTCTAGGTTGTTGTGTCTATCTTTGTGTGCCCATCAATGATTTCATTGTTATTGATGTTGTTCTTGAAATTGTCGACAATGTGACTCCCTTGTGATCTTGCTAATGATGCTTACTATTGTTGTGTGATGATTGCTACAAATGATGCATAACTCAAGTTTCTCATGTCACAAGATCTCACCATCATTTCTACTTTTGATGATGTCAACAATCTAACTCCTTGTGATCTTCTTGTTGTTGTGTGATTGTTGATGTGCAAATGATGTGTAGGTTAGGCTTTTCATGTCACAAGATGAGATGCAATGTTATGCAGATGGGTTGTTTTCCTCGCATCAATTTACTTATTACCACTAACATATGCATTTGCATTTTTTGGAAACCTTTTTTCTTGTCATTTTCACCTAGTTCATCTCCAAAACTAAATTAGAGGCCAAATGTTATTTGCACCCAAAAATCATATGTTGTTTAAATGGCAAATTGGAATACCTACAAAGAAGTTACATGGGTAGTAGAAATTCACATAATCTTAGATTGTCGATAATGTCTCCATCCTTTATGCTCTAATGTTTCATGTGAAATACAATAGTTTTTTAAAACCAAAAATGTTTGACAGGATGTTAAAGAACTATGGTTGATCAAAGTAATGGGTATTGGGCGTTGTCTTCAATTCACTAAAACTTTGTCACTAAATGTGGATGTGTTTATAAATTTGTAGTCAAAATCAAGATTAGCTAGTGCAAAGAATAGGGAACAAATCAAATGAGAACAAGGACATAGGAGCTCTTGCTTTGGATGATCACAAAAAAGATGATTTCAATTTTACTCCCAGCGCCATTGTTGCAAAAAAACAAGAATTGATTCAATTGTGCAAGGACAAGTTCTCCACCATGACAAACTACTTCCATGACTTTCTACAATTTTCTTACTTTTTTGCATAGGCAACAATAGTTCCCCAGAGCATCAACAACTTTAGTTTTCTCATTGTTAGTTTCCTACCAAAGAAGGTTGAAGATGAAAAACAACAAGATTAAAAGAGCCAAGCTAAGTCTATGGGAACTTCTAGTAATATCAAACATGAACAACTTTAGAGTGCAAGTTTTGTATTCTTGATTATTCCTTGTCTATCTTTTCCCCTCATCAATTTTTCTCCCTACTATTGTTATTAAGATTGATTTTCAAATTGATATGTTCCTCATCTCCCTTAAAACTCCTTCAGAAGATAATGTTAATAGTGCTTCCACAAACCTCAAGAAGAAACTGTCATTGAAATTGAAGTCCATGTTTATGAAATCCTTACATTTAAACAAAGTTACACAATGGTGGTCCTAGGACCTAGATGAAATGAACATAGAAATCATGCGTAATACCTTATACAAAGCCTATTTGGAGGAATTTTACAAATTTTGTCAAGTATTTGCAATGCACATGGTCTTTGATATAGGTCTTGATTTCATTGGTGTGTTGTTTTCTTATGGTATTAGTGATGTCTTGTAGTGTAAATTTTTTGCATTGACCTGAGCCATGTGTCTCCATTTACAAATGACATCAACTAAAACTATGTAAATTATGTTTATTTTTGGCTTGCATAAAAAACTTGGTGGGGCAACAACTACGATCATGAATGATTTGCTTGCTTTTGAAACTAATTGCAGAACTATTGGCATTACGATAAACAAGAAAATTTTGACAAATCCTTGAACCTAGTTGTTCAAATAGACCCCTAGTTTGGCATCTTCATCATATTATGCTTTTGTTACATTCTTTGATGGATGATGAATCTTTTTGCTAATCCAACATTGGTAAACACTTCTAATCTTTGATGAAAAGTGTGAATATGAATTTGTTAAACTTCCTTCCAATGAAGCATTACATTTGTGGATTTGCTTTTCAATTTATTTGGGCCTCTACAAATGTTTATCACATTGAATATAATGTTAATTATATGTCCCCTATCCATAAAACATGCAAAATTGGACAGTACAAGGTAAGATCCAAGGGACTCTGGAATAGGTGACTAGTGAGAATGCAAATTAAAATGAATAGTTGAATAATGACAAAAAATTGAAAATTTAGTAACCTACCAAGTGATGTTGTTTATTTGGTGAAGGGGATGTAGAAATGCACCATGTGTGAGATTTTATTCCTAGCATATTAACCATTGGGCATTATGTTTAAAAGACTAGGTAAATCCCCATTCTATGTTTGGCCTAATATAAACCTATCAAATCCATCCATGCATAGACAGCACCATCGCATTGGAATTCAACTCCATCTCTAAATATTTCTTTCTTTCCCCTCTACCATTAAAACCCACCGTAGACCCTTGCCTTTCACTGTTGTTGAATGGAAGGTTATTGACGCGTTCCCAAGCCCTTTGATAGACTCAAATGTGAATCTGAAGTTAAAACAGTGGAAGAGCAAGGAATTGGGTGCACGTTCCCTGGCTCGTAACATTTCAGGGGTAAAGGGGTGTGCTGGAGCTTCGGGATGGGACTAGGAAGATTAACAAGCACTTCAATCATTCATATGGACCTACACAAATCAAACAACAAGTTGGTTAGTGCATAGCTGGCACACTTTTGGTGTTAGGACGAGCCATAGGCAAACTCGAACTCACAAGACTCACCACGGCCTGAACTTGGGGGAAGCCACCACCTTCCCCCTTATAGTATATTGTGTGCCTCTCCACGAGGCCCACATCCAAATGGCATTTTGTCCCGAAATTTTCAAAGTTGGAACTCCCACGACTTTGGGGCCCCATAACTTTGTGTGCTAACTTTCGATTGAGATGAGGTCTGAATCAAAGTTGTAGCACTCATCGAAAGCTTTTCAAGGGTATGTTGCATGTCACCTGTACACAAGGAAATCAGGGTGATTCTCAACTTTTAGTGGTCGGGAATCAAATTGCCAATTTTGACTCCTAACTTTTCTTTTGGCTATAACTTGTGTTTTAAATGTCCAAATGGGTCATGTGAGCTCATTTTAGACATCTACGTTTCAATATTTTTCCAATGATATAAAAAAATCCTCAATACAATGGGTTTTAAGCCATGCAATTGTTCCCTAAAAATTCGAGAGTCCATTAGGACTCTAACTCTCCAAGTGGGAGTTGTCTTGGGAGTGTGAGGGTTCATTCTTTCACACTTTCCTACACTCTCGGGAGTATAAGATGTGTCTCCCAGGCCTCCCTCTTGTCCCGCACTCTTGTAAGCCCTTGCCTTGGTCGCGAACTCAATGTTAAGGTTACGACAATTATAACTTGGTTGCAACATGTCTAACAAGTTACATTTTCTCCTTCTTTATTCCCTGGCTATTTTTTATTGTCGAGATGTCACTCCTAAGTCAAATCCTTTATACCCCAAAGGATGGGCCCTAAACCTTGCCTTGAATTTGTTGTGGAATCGTTCACCAATAGCCCTAACTGCTGCAGCAAACCATGCGTTGTTAAA